>Ga0209541_10007360_pt1 | contig 18543 bp, 28 predicted proteins | sample RifCSPlowO2_01_FD_184027 | JGI IMG/M metagenome (GOLD analysis project Ga0209541, IMG submission 184027) | Groundwater microbial communities from Rifle, Colorado - Rifle CSP2_plank lowO2_0.1 (SPAdes) (version 2) | ecosystem: Environmental > Aquatic > Deep subsurface > Groundwater | place... | reverse complement strand
ATTAGCGGGATGAAGAAGAAGATTATGGTGACGCATGTGCAGCCAAATAATAGTATTATTGGGTTGGGGATATTTCCGGGGAATTCTGGTGTTAGGCGCGCGATTGAAGAATTTAAGCCGGATGTTCATATCTGCGGGCATATTCATGAGACGCATGGAATGGAGGAACAGATTGGGAAGACGCGGGTAATTAATGTTGGGAAGAGGGGGAAGATTATTGAGATTTAGAGTTGTTACTATTTAGTAGTTTTCTTGAGAAAGATTTATAAAGAAAGAGGGGATTTTGAGGTGTATGAATAATGTAATTGTTTTACCGGTATTGCCAGAGTCACGTGTATTTATTCTGGATGATATTATTAATCTGCAAACTGTCCAAGATAGAGGTTATGTGGTGATGGCACGTTCGGGGTTGACGTTTAATTGTGAGCATTATGATGTGGGAGTGGGGGAGAGTGAGCAACAGATACAGACTAATTCTTTTTATACAATTCCGATGTTTTCGGTTCGTGGAGAAAAATTGCCGGTGGCAGAGATTATGGAAGAACTTTTTGCATTATCACAAATGCCCCTATGGGTGTTTACACGATCAAATGAACGAATTTCGCTTTTGAATATATTACAAAGTCAAGAGCAGGAGTATCAAGTACATCCTCATTCGTATAGGGTATCGTCCCAGCAACGAATTTTAGATCAGCTGACGACTGATAAAAAAGAAATTTTTAAGAATATGGTTTCGCGTACGGTTGATGATTATGCAACTTTACGCAGAGAACCAACAACGGTTTCGTCATATCGATAAACGCTAATATTTACTGCTTGTCTTTGTTGATGAAATATGTTAATTGTGGCACTGATATCGTTGTCATTGCTGAATATGAATACAGGATTTATTTTTTCACGAAGAGCGCGAACAAGAAGCATCATATCACCACTTTGTTGAAAATATTGTTGTTGGGTTTGATTTGTGCTTCGACCTTTTGGTGTGTTTAGCCAAGTGTTTGTAATTGTTTGAATTTCTAGGGAAGTTGGACGAACATTTTCGATAGAGGATAGAGAGCGAAGGTAATTGATTGTCTGTTTTGAAACCAATGGAGCTTTTTTACTTACAGGGATATGACTCATTTCGTTGAGGACTTTGTCTGGAATAATTATATCTCCTATTGGGAAGGTTAATAAATATCCTGTTTTATCTTTCTCACGGCGTTTTTGTTCCATGGCGCTGACAAAATCAGCATCGAGTAAAACGATGTTTTTGCGAATAGGGGTTCCGACAAGGGAGGAGACAGCGTTAAGATTCACAGTTAAATTATATTTTTCGCGAAGATGAAGTAAGATAGTGACTTGTTGTGTATTAAACCATTGAAGCAAGTTATTAAATCCGGCGATACATGATTTAACACCATTAGTGTTGATGTCTTGTGCTTTAGCTAACAGTTGATTTAAAGAGAGAGGATCATCGATGACGTTAAGAGTATCTTTGATGAACAAACCGTCTTTTTTGCTGAATTGTTTGACAAGGAGGGCAGATGTGACTTCAATGTTTTTTGTTTGAGTGAGGAGTTGCGATTGCAATGTTGGTGGCAGTTCGATACGAATTGGTTCAAGAAATTTCCATACTGTAAGCCGACGTTTTTCGAATAGACGTTCACGTCTACTAATTTGTTTAACTATTTTTTGGACTTTTTGACGAATTGATTTAAGAATAATTGGTGAAATGTTTTTTTTAGTCGTTTGTTGGAGAAGAGAAATGATTTCTTCTAAGAAAATGTATTCTTTAAGAGCAATGGTGTTTAAATCTTGAAGGGAGTCTTTTGTCTCGGAGATTTGTTTTACTATACGTTCGACGTCACGGTTTTCTATCACATCTTTTGGGAGAGCAGGGGAGTATAAAAAGATTTCCGTAAGGTTTAAATGAGAGTGAAGAATTGTTAAAATATGCTTCAAACTTGCCCTGAATGTCAAAAACCACTTCATATTGGCCAGCATAGCTTTGCGGATGGGTTATTTGAGACGTGGTACTGTAAGGATTGCGGGTTTCGCAAAGAAATGCCGGTGAAAGAGAAGTTGAAAGACTAAGAAAAAAATAGAAGTTTATGCTGCTTTTTGTCTTGGTTCAAATGCGCGGGCAAGATAGCCATCGGCGGCAGGTAAGTGACTTGCGGTTGTTTTTAATTGCAGACGCAAAGCTTGAAGCTGGGCGCTATATTTTGTTACGGCATTTTCAGTTACAAAGTATCCGGCGTTTCCTTTTATAGGTGCTTTGGCACTTACTACCACTTTATTTAAATTCTGGGCGGTTGCAGCGCAGGATGCGGCGAGTTGATTTAATTCTTGTACTATGGCGGCAAGATTAGCTATATCTGTATCTACTTTTGTTGCTGGTCGTCTAAATAATTCCATATATTCACCTTCTTTTTTTTATTTTTTTATATTTTTATTAAATTGTGAATCTGAAGTGACTACCCCATCATTCCTTTCGGCAGCTCCCCACCAAACTTTTACAAAAGTTTGATCAAAAGACAACCTACGGGTAAATTTCTTATCCCATCATACCCTTCGGCAACTTTCCTCCCATTTTTTTCATTAACTGGGATACGTCTTTCTCGCTTTTAAACATTTTCATCATTTTTTGTGATTGGCGGTATTGTTTGAGTAGTTCTCGTATTTCTGATGCGGATAAACCTGAGCCTTTGGCGATTCTATCGATACGTTCGGCGGAGAGGAGTTCGGGGTCTTCTAATTCGTCTTTAGTCATGGAGTCCATAGCATAGCGCCATTTTTCGATTTTGCCTTCTTGGACTTGAAGCACGTCTTTGGGTAGTTTTAATTTACCCATGCCGGGGATCATTTCCATTAAACTGCCAAATGAACCCATTTTTTTCATGGTTTTCATCTGTTCGTATAAGTCGATTAAGTTGAAGTTGCCTTTGAGGAATTTTTCACTCATTTCTTTGGCGTCATCTTCCGATACAACTTCACGGGCTTTTTCTAAGAGGGATTCTAAGTCGCCCATGCCTAAGAGACGGCCGACGAAGCGCTGAGGGTGGAATGGTTCAAGGTCGTCGATTTTTTCGCCAACACCGATGAAAATGATAGGAGATTGCGTGACGGAACAGGCGGAAAGAGCGCCACCACCTTTGGCGGTTCCTTCTAATTTGGTGACGATGACGCCGGTAACGTTACAGGTGTCGTGGAAGGCTTGGGCTTGGGATTGCGCAGCTTGGCCGATGTCGCCAGAGATGACTAAGAGACGCTGGTCGGGTTGAACGAGTTTGTTGAGGTTGTTGAGTTCTGCGATTAATTCGTCGGAGAGGGCGTCGCGTCCGGCGGTGTCGACGATAACGACGTCATATTCTGCTAATCTTGGTTTGAATGATGAATATATTTTGGAAGGATTTTTTTCGGATTTATTGCCGAAGAAATCAACGCCGACTTGTTTGGCTAATTGTTCGAGTTGATCGTAGGCGGCAGGACGCCAGGTGTCAGTTTGCATGACGGCGATTTTGAGCCCGCGTTTTTTGTAGTATTTGGCAAGTTTGCCTGCGGTTGTGGTTTTTCCGGAACCAAATAAACCAACGAGCATGATTTGGGTTGGTTTTTTGGTGATTTGGATTTCATGTGATTCTTTGCCAAGGAAATTAGTTAATTCTTCGTAGACGATTTTGATGATCTGTTCGCGTTTGGTGACGCCGGGCGGGGGGGAGTCTTTTGCACGGTCTTTTATTTTATTGCTTAATGAGAAGACGAGTTGGACGTTGGTGTCGGATTGGAGAAGGGCGCGTTGGATGTCTTTGACTAACTCGCTTATGAGTTTTTCATCTACGAACATTGCGCCTGTGATTTTACTTAACGTACTTTTGAGGGAATCACCGAGTTTTTCTAAGACCATATAGGGATTGAAAAGAAGTGTGTATTATAAAGATTGTGGAGGGGAAAATGATTTGAGAAAAATTACTTTTTGGACACAGTTTTCATGGCTGCTTTGAACTCATCGGCAATTTTGGGGGTTAATTCTGAACCACAATACCCATATTCATCCATCACCACTTGAATTCCAAGATATTCACCATGTGCAAAAATGGCACTCATCATTATTTCTAAAGAGCTTTGTCGTCTTTCTTTGTAATATTTTACCCACGTTGGGCACAGAGTGTCTGGAAAATTTGGTCTTCCAGGGGGATCTATTTTTGCTCCGGTAAAACAAGGTTTTGATTTTGCTTTTTTAGGAGAGATATTTTTTCCAAAATAGGGTCGCAGTTCAGCTTTTAATTGTTTGATTTGAACTTCAAAATTAAGAATGTATTCAATGCCTTCACGTGGCTTGAATTCGGTTGTGATTTTTGTTCCGTTATACTTTAATTCTTTGAGTGTGTCATTACAAATACCTAGAAATTTGTCTACAGATTTTTTGGTATCTTGTTCATGCCAATATATTCCATAATCTATGGATCTTGCAAGAATTGTATCTACCAATTCAGGAAGATTTTTGTCTTTGGTTGGAACGCTCCACGTCTGTGAAAGATAATCTACAATGCAGTTGCGTTCGTGAATAGGATCTATTTTTGTTGGTTTGCCGCGGTATTCTAACATTTATTCGCTAAAACAAGGGTTATTTGTAAATGTTTCTACTCTTAAATGATAAATTATCTAATTTAAAGATTGGAGGAGGTTGAAAAATAATTCTTACCCCTACATTTTTTGGAAAAACGTATTTTTTTGTTATTTGTAGGGGTAAGAATTAATTATACCTCTGCTGTTCTTTGATATATCTTGCCATAAACCATTGCACGAATATAAACTCATTTTTGGTGAGTTGAGAGCGTTCTAGAGCGCGATAATAGCCTGAGCGGTGTTCGTAGGGAATATCTAATAGCGGGTACTGATGTTTGTGAAGAACAAAATTCATTAGCAGGCGGGACATGCGGCCGTTGCCGTCGTTAAATGGGTGAATGGTGACAATACGAAGATGAACAAGGGCAGCGAGTTCTACGGGTGGAATTTTGGCGTTATGCTGCTTATACCAAATAAAAAAGTCTTGGAGGAGCAGATCAATTTCAATTGGAGTTGGGGGGAGAAATTTACTTCCAGCAATGGCAACGCCTGTTTTGCGAATTTTTCCAGCGATATCTGGTTTTGTTGCGATAAATAATTTTCGATGCCAGTTGAGAATAACACCCAATGATAGTTCTTTGGGATACTTTAACATCTCATAAAAAATAGCTTTATGCGCTTCAGCTTCTTTTACATCACGAGTTGGTTTTTCTTTCGGAGTAATATTATCGTCTAATAATTGAGCGGTTTCACGCAAGGTTAACGTTGAGCCTTCGATTTTTTGGGTATCGTAGGTGAACTTAATCATAAATGAGTTTAGCTCTTTTTGAACAAGAGATTTAGGCATATTTTTAAGTGATTGTGCATACTGTTGTTTGATTTGCACTATAGAATCATGCCATTTTTGGGTATAAAATTCGCGGATAAAATTGAGAGTGATTTCTTGAATATTATGTGGAAGAGCTTTTCCGAGGTATAATTCTTTTTTTTCGACTTTACTGCCTTCTCTTAGGGAGTGTTCGAGGTAGTAATAGGTTTCTGTACCAATAGTTCTTTTTCTTATTCTGACCATATATAGTCTTACCCCTACAAATATATAAATCTTTCTATTTTTTTAAAAATGTAGGGGTAAGATGAGAGAGTTCCCTTTACGCAACTATTAAGAAGAGGGAGGGGTATTTAACGCGGATGAGAAAATTAGTGGTGTTGTCTGAGGAGGATTTGATATATTGTTATGAAGAAGGAGTCCACGTGAGATTATATACTCGTTTGCCGGCGCGGGGAGAGTTGTTGGTGAAATTGAAACATTATCAGCAAAAAGGAGAGTATGACCCTGCTGACAAAAGAGTTGCGATATATCTTTCTCATATTCAAGAGTTAGCAGATTATAAGTTAACACTGTTTCATGAGTTTGCGCATGCAGTTGATCATTTGTTGTTTGATGTTAAATATTCTGAGAGAAGAATTGAGCAGATTGCGCAAAATACGTATCAGACAAATGAGGAGTTGTTTGAATTTATCAAAGAGATGTATAGATTGCCTGAGATACGATTTGGGAAGAAATAGAGAATTATTTTTTAAGGATACAAAAAAAGAAAAGAAACGAGCCTGTCGCGGGCCAGCAATCTAGGCGAGTAGAGCGGGCTAAAGCCCACTTATCTGAGTTATTATTTTGTTATTTAGAGATTGGAAAACTACAAAATAAAAAATTAAAAAAAACGAGCCTGTCCGGATTCGAAATCTCCAACAGTTTTGCTGTTTCCGGAGCTTGCGGGTCCCTGGCCTAAAATAACAAAAATGTTAGTTTATGAAGCCCACCGTCCTATTTGCCCATCCTGATGAATCCAGGCTAGACTACAGGCCCGTTATAAGTAGAGAAATTTAGGTGCTTATTTATTAATGCTTTGTTTGAAAAATCTATTTTTTGAATATGGAAATACAAAAGATCTTTTTTATACGTTAAAGAAATATGAGGTAAAATATATTTTTGTATAAAGCTACTATTTTTGTGAGTTACATAAAAATAAGTTTCAAAACATCGTTCATCTTTACGTTTTCGAAAACCAACCTTACAGTGAGTAAATTTTTCGACACATTCTTTTATCTCTAACAGTGGTTTAGGTCCCGAAATTTCTATTAGTAATTGAGGGATCATTCTATCTTGATTATGTTTTTGGTGTATATACCCATCACCATCAATTAAACCTGCCAAATAAGAACCAAAAAGAGTAGGATTTTCTTTAATCACAGAGGGGATATGTCCTTGTTTCCATTCTAAGAAATATTGTGATAGTTTATTAATACTCGTTTGTACACCATAGATATTTCCATGATTTAATTTATAGATGGTTACTTTTCTAGCAAAAGACTGTTTTAAAATTTTTTTGAATTTATGCAACATAGGCAATGAACGTAGAGCTATTTGAAGTTTAACTCTCAACTGTGTTCTCTTTCTTTTCTTGTCGTTAAAAAGATAAACGTATCCATCTGAATGAAGTACGCCAATAAAGTAAGCAATATCTTTATCAATAATAGATTTATTTAATTCAATTATTTTGCATCACCTCTCTTTCCTACAAAAATATTTGAAGAACTCCTATATAAACCCTATCCGCACTTGTCCAGTGACCAGTGGAAAAAAGGTTCATTCCAAAAATGTTAATGCGAACATGAGGAGCATACCGATAACTAATGCAACAAAGTGCCAGAAAGATTCGGTTGCGGTGCAGTCTTTATGCAATTCAGGTATAAGATTAGAGCCGGCAATGTAGAGGAAGCCGCCAGCGGTGAATGGGAGGATGAGGTTGAGGAAAAAAGGAGATTTACTAGCGAAAAAGAGGCCGACAATTGCACCAAGAATTGCAACAAACGCGGAGAGGAAATTTAAGAAGAGGGCTTTTTTGGTGCTGAAGCCCGAATAGATGAGCACGCCAAAGTCGGCGAATTCTTGAGGGAGTTCGTGGATGACGACGGCAAGCGTTGTGGCGATACCAGTAGGAATACTAATAAGATAGCTGCCGGCGATAACTAAACCGTCCATGAAGTTATGCAAGCCGTCACCGCAGAGGTTGAGCCAGGCGATGTTTTCTTTATTAGAAGTTTGTTTTGAATTGTGTTCAAGATGAGGGGTATGATGAGTATGTTTTTTATTCTGTAAGAAGTGGCCATGGCAGTGATGCCAGTGGATTACTTTTTCAAGTATGAAAAAGGTGAGGATGCCTAACAAGATGAGTGTGCCAATGAAGAGGGTGTAGCTTTGTTCTTCTACAATCTCAGGTAAAAGGTGGAAAAAAACGCTGCCAAATAGAGTTCCCGCGGAGAGGCTGACGAGGAACAGGAGGATTTTTTTTTGACGTAAAATGTTTAATGAGAAGGAAAAAACACCTACAAATGAAACAAGGGAGACGAGGATGACGCTGAGGATGGTGTAGAGGATGGTGTTGGCCATAGAGGGAGATTGGGGGAAAAGGGTTTATATATCTTACTGATAATGATTATCAATAAGCAACTTGAGGAGGTGAGGGGGAATGGAAAAAAAATCGTAGAGAAGGTGTTTTTGACTTTTGTGTGGAGGGGATTTTGGGAGAGAAGCGGGGATTTCTGACGAGAAATATGGTTTGCTTTGCGTGTGAGACTTTATGTTAAGCAGCTACAGATAATAGAATATTTTATATATCTTATTGATAATGGGTATCAATAAGAGGTATTTAAAAAATATGAAAGGAGTGTCTTAAATGAAGAATAGAACTTTAAAAACACGGTTTACTTCGCAGAAAGTGATTTTAGAATCGGAAGTTGAGGATTTTACGTCTTTTTTTACCGCAGAGGAATTGCATGGAAAAATTAGACGTAGTTTTCCTAAGATTGGGATTGCGACAATCTATCGGTATCTGAAGAGTGCAGTTGAGAGGGGAGAGGTTCATTCGTTTCAATGTGAACGGCGAGCGATTTATTCAACAAATAGCAAGAATCATTGTCATTTTTATTGTGAGGTCTGTGGGGAGAAGAAACATATTACATTGCAGAATATTGGGGCGTTGCAAAAAGGGATTAGAGGGAAGATGTGTCATTTTCAGATTGATGTTGTGGGAATTTGTGAGGAGTGTTTGAGGAAGTGAAGAGGAAGCTTTCGAAGTGGTTGTAGATATTATACTAGCAACATCTTTTTAACCTCAAGTATGTTTTTAGAGTAGTATGATTCCGTTACCCTTAGAGATTCAACAGGTTGTGGAGAAAGAGCGTAGAGTGTTTTATACTATTCTTAAAAAAGCGTTGAAAATAAAAAAAGAGCAGGTGTTAATTATCAGCGATTATGGCTCGGGCGAGAATATTCTTGCGCCGATGATTGGGTATGGGTATTATTATGCGGCAATGGAAAAAAAGTTGAAGGTGGCGTTGCTGCATCAGCAGGTGAAGAAAGGATTTATGCTGGTGGATGAGCATGTGCGGGTGGCACTTGAGAGTTTGCCTGCCAATAGTGTAATTATTGTGGCGGTGTCAAATAAATTGGGCAGGTTAGGGGAGAAGAAGAGTTTTCGCGCGTTTTGTAAAAAGAGAGGGCATAGATTTATTTCAGCAATGGGGGTTGGTGATTTGTCGCGCAGACAGTTTCATTTTTTTTTAGAATGCATGAATGTGAATTATCGCGCAATGAAAAGGAGAGGGTTGTTGATTAAAAAGCAATGGGATAAAGCAAAGGAGATTCGCGTGAAAACAGAAGAGGGAACGGATGTTGTGTTTAACGTTGAGGGGATGGAGGCGATTGCAAATATTGGAGAGTATCATACCCCCGGTGAGGGGGGTAATATGCCGGCGGGAGAAGTGTATATTCCGCCCTTAGGTGAGGAAGGGGTGAATGGACGCGTGGTGTTGAATGGGAGTATGAAAACAGAGCAGGGGGCGTTTTTATTAGATGAGCCGTTGACGTTGATTATTGAGAGGGGAAAACTTGTGGGAATGGAAGGGAAGCATGCGGCAATGCTTGAGAAGACATTTGAGATGTTTGCACAGAGATCGAAATATCCGGAGCGGATACGCTTGGTGTGTGAATTAGGGATTGGAATAAATCCGGCGGCGATTCTTGTGGGGTCGACGTTAATTGATGAAAAAGTGTTAGGGACGGCGCATATTGCTCTTGGAAGCAATTCGTGGTTTGGAGGAGCGATCAAATCGATTTTTCATGGGGATTTTGTGTTTAAGAATCCGGTTTTTTATGTGGATGGGAAGAAGATGGAGTTTTAGGGGTGTTTTCGAAGGGTGAGTAATTCTTGCTCTTTTTTTCTTTTTTGGTATTCACGTTCCATCTCTTGGAGTTCTTTATCTTTCTCATAATTCTCTTTCATTTCTAATAGTCCATAAATCAAACAAGAAGCACTAATAATTGAAAATAATATTTTTAATGTTTGTTCATTATATACTTTATCATTCGTAAACAGAAAATATGCAACTAAAACGCCTAATAATACCATGAGAAAATCATAGCGTACATATCGTGGAACTTTATCAATCAGATCATTCATTTTAGAGAGTAAATGCTTTAAATAAAGTAAGAATTTGTTTGTGAAAAAAAGCTATGAGAAAAGCTATTCCTAAAGGAAGCCAAATCAATTGCGGCATTTTGAAATAGAGAACAATTGCGATAATGATAAGTATAATTAGGGAGGAATAATACACTTTCTTTTTTTCGGGAACCATATGTTGGTAATATCTTTTATCTATTTAAATATACGCTTTCGATATTTCAAAATCCAAACATTTTAATATTCTTACTTCTTTTACTTTATAATGGCACTCGTTGATGATGCATTGGAATTGTTGGATAAGATTAGTATAACAACAATCAAAGATCCAGAGAAATTGCATACGCAGATTAGATGGTCGAAACGTTCTTTTGATGAGGCGGTTTTGTATCTTCTTAGAGAAAAGTATATTACTCCTGAGTTAGAGTTGACAAGCAGAGCGAGGGAATTACTTAACGCAAGACAGACAAAAGAGTTTAACGTCAATATGAATGCATTTAACACGAAATGGGGGTAGATAACTATGGCAATAGGATTGAATTATGGAGCGATTGTGGTTGCGGCATTATTTCATATGGTGCTTGGTTGGGCGTGGTATTCGGTGCTGTTTGGGAAAGCGTGGATGAAGCTGATGAAGATTGATGCGAAGAAAGTTGAGGAAGCAAAGAAAAAAAGTATGGCAAAGCCGTTTGGAATAATGACGATTGCAGCACTTGTGATGAGTTATATCTTGGCGCATTTTATTCGATATACCGGTTCGATGAGTGCGCTTGAGGGATTGCAGGCAGGGTTTTGGCTGTGGCTGGGATTTATTGCAACGGTGATGGTGAATTCAGTGTTGTGGGAAGAGAAGCCGTGGAAGTTGTATTTGTTGAATGTGGCGTATTATCTGGTGTCGCTGCTGGGGATGGGTGTGATTTTGGCGAGCTGGCAGTAGGATGAGTTTTTTTCTTTTTTTTGAATTTGAGTGCGTTTAACGAAAAAAATTAAAAAATTATATAGGGGCAGTGTATTTATCCCCATCTACAACGTGTACTTTTGGCATATATTCTGCCATGGTTTTAGCATCTTCTCTGAATTTATTCCACTCTGAAGCAATGATCGGATAAGGTTGTTCAGTTACTCCAAATGAACTTGCCGTGTTTGCTTTAAATTTAATATCAATTATCATCTTGGGATTTTGTATACCATGTTGTCGAGCTACTTCTTGAACTCTTTTTTCAAAATCGGAATAAGTACCCTGATCCATAGGTCCAAGATCTGCTACTGCTGCTGCATACAATTCAGTTAATGTCGATAAGTATTTTCTCATTTTGTGATTTTCCTCCAATAATTAAGGTTATTAATAGGAGGAGTATTTAAACCTTTTGGTTTTGGTGTCATTTTCAAGTAGTATCTCCATACGAGAATTACCTTTCTTTTACCGTTCCTTCCACCAAATTAATTATCTTGGATGGTCTTGCTTCTTTTGGGCCTTCGTAGATGAGAAAGTCGATTTGTTTTTCGATAGATGGGTCGAGGTTTTCTAACGAGGTCATGAATGGTTCGTTGTGTTTGTTGGCGGAGGTTGTGACAAGAGGGGTGTTGAGTTTTTCGATGATTTTATGAAACCAATGGTTAGGGAGGCGGATGCCGATGCTAGTTGTGTTGGGATGGATGTTTTGAGCGATGGATTTGTTGTTTTTCAATTTGAGGATTAGAGTAAAAGGACCGGGGAGATTAGTTAGGGCGTTTGTGTTGTCTGGTGTGAGCATACAATGTTGTTTTATCCACTCAATTGAGGGAACCCAGATGGAGAAAGGGGTATCAGGGCGTTGTTTGATTGCTCTTATTTTTTGAACGGCGGCGGTGTTAGTGGCGATGCAGCCAATACCGTAGATTGTGTCAGTGGGATAGATGAAGATAGCGCCTTGTTTAATTTTAGTGAGGATTTCATCGAAACGTAGGGTTAGTTCGGTTTTGGTGAAGATTTCCATTTGAAATTAAAAAGAAAAGATGGTTTATATGTGTTGTGGCACATATAGACCATCTGAGGTGGTGTCATTGGGAGTTGTGGAGGTTATGATAAATATTAAAAAAAAATAATTGGTACTTTATTTACAAATATGCTTCTTGTGCGTATTCGTCGATAAAGTGCTGTTCGCCGCCGTAGATGTTGTTGCCGTTCATCTGGTCGTATTTATATAACAAATACTGTATCCGTCCGTTTATATCCATTTTCATCTTATCCACCCCCCACTGAGCTGATAGTCGAAGGAGTCTTCGCGTTCCATCAGCGTTTTTCGAGTCATGTCAATTACTTGTTGTTCAAACAAGTGCTTTATAGTTTTGTGCGAAAGATCTACCATCGCTATCACCTCTTTTTTTGTTTTTTAGTTAAAATCAACAAGGTGAAGTAAGCATGGCTACTCACTTCATTTGTGATGTTTATAGTACTGTTCTGGGAGGTATATAAACCCTGTCCGCAGTTGTCCAGTGACCAGTGGCTTTGAAAATTGAGGTTTTAGGGGTTGTAGCTTCAAAAAATTGAGGTTTCAAGGGGTGTCCAGTGGGTTCTGTTTTTGTTGGAAAAAAAAGTTGCAAGGAGTAATGTTTAAATAGATTCATTTCTTTCCTTTTTACTATGCCAGATGCTCATTCACATTCGACAAGTTCGCATTCTCTTCATCATATTCCTATTCCGCCCCAATCTCGAGGGGTGCCGCATAAAGTGGGAAGTGCAGTGCATCATTCAGAGTGGTGTTTTGTGTCGATGGTGCTTGGGGTATTTGGGTTGGTGTTGCCGTTATTTAGCGCGCTTGCAATTATTATAGGTATTGGTGGGTTGATGCATGTGCAACGAGAGAAGGTGGCAGGAAAATGGATGGCGTTACTGGGGATAGGATTAGGGTTTTTAGGGATTGTGTTAGTATTAATTGCGATATTGTTCCAGGTGAATATATTGCAGGATTATTTATTGCGGTTTGGGACAATTGAGACGCTGGTTGGGAAAGCTTATAGAGGGTAGGAAATATAGATTACTCGGTTTTAAAGATTAAAGGATTAAAATTTGTGTTTGTGTCATAATAATCTTCTTGTTCAGCTTTCTTTAATTTTGCAACGACTCCGTATGTAAAAGGAGTCATAACTATCTCAATTACAACTTTTAGCAACCACGCTGAGAGAACGGAGGTAAAGAGCAGACCGGTTGGAATAATTGCATATAACGCAATAACATAAAATAAGAACGTATTTGCGCCTTCGCCAAGTATAGTGGAACTAATTGTTCGTAACCAGAGATGCTTGCCTGAAGTCCATAATTTCATTTTTGCCAAAGTATAATCATTTAAAATGCCACCTACCCAAACGGCAATCCAGCCCCCTACAAGGATTCTGGGCAACTGTCCTAGCACGCGAGTGTATGCTTGATTTGCTTCAAAACCGATGGCAGGAGGTAACATGACTACAATGCTGTAAAGCGCTCCGGCTAGTATTGAACTTAATAAGACAAGCCAGATGACACTACGTGCTTTGGCATAGCCATATACTTCTGTCAAGATGTCTGAGAAAATGTAAGTTAGGGGAAAATAGAGGACAGTTGCGGAAACGGTGAATATTCCTAATTGTACAATTTTTCCAGCGCTGATATCAGAGACGAGTTGGAGAGTGATATATATTGCGGTAAGGAGTCCCAAATATTTGTATTGCTTTTGAACGGGTGGTTCTTTTCCAATTTGAGTTGTAGTTTCCATTTTTACTTTTATTAAGTAATAACTAAACTCCCGCCCTATTTATTATTTGTGCCCCCCTTGGGAGGGTGCAGATGGAAGAATTTATAAATAAAGCGTACTTTAGATGTAAAAGTGATACGAAAATGGATATGAAACCACTGGAGCGGATTGGATTAACGAAGTCAGAGATTGCGGTGTATTTGGCGCTGTTAAAATTGGGGCAGACGACGGCGGGGCCCATTGTGGATGAGGCGAGGGTGACGCGGTCTAAGATTTATGATATTTTGGAGCGGTTGAAGAATAAGGGATTAGTGAGTTATATTACAAAGCAGGCGACTAAATATTTTAGCGCAGCGGATCCGCGTAGTATTATTCAGTATTTGGAGGAAAAAGAGAAAGAGATTCAAGAGGAAAAATCATCGATTAGCCAAATTCTTCCCCAACTCCTCTTAGAACAAACATTGTCACAACATAAAAATGTGGCGGAAATATTTTTAGGAATTAGAGGGATGCAGAATGCGTTTCATCAATTGGTGCAATCATTTGATTCTTCTGAGGTCTACTATGCGTTTGGGGCGGGCAGCGGCGAAAATACAGCACAAATGCAGCATTTCTTTACCAAGCTTCACGTGCAGCGCCGCAAAAAGAAAGTACTTGCAAAAATTATTTTTAATGAGTCGTCGCGAGGGTTGTTTGAAACGCAAGAGTCTTCACCGCTGGTGCAAGCCAAATATCTAAGCAACACGACGCCGGCAGCGATAAATATTTACAAAAATTATGTTGTGATTGCGATTTTAAATAAGGAACCGATAACGATTTTGATTCGGAATCAAGAGACGGCTGATTCGTTTCGGGAGTATTTTAGGGTTATGTGGAATATTGCAAAGAGATAAAATAGAAAAAATAGAACTTTAAAAACCTACACTAACACGCCGTTAACCACACCTTCTTGGCCTGGTCTTGAGGTGACGCGAGCGCGGCCTAATTTTGTTTCGACGACGCAGCCTTTGGTAATTACGTTTCGTCGCACTAGGTTTGCGTTAGCAGGATTTTCAACTACGTTGACTATTTCGGTTTTTTGTGATTTACCTTGGGAATCAGCTACATTCATTTGTTTGATAGTAAGAAGAGCTTCACGTACAGCGCCACCACGGCCACGTTTGTGTTGGGCTTTTTTTGTATCTGCTAATTTGGTATTTGCGGGAAAGCCAGCTAATTCGTAACTCTTTTTTCCACGGGAGAAGTGGTATCGTCCACCGGAAACTTTTCGTAATGATCTTGAGGTTGTTCTTGCCATTTTTTATTTACTTTATGCAGTGCTTTTTAAAGCTTTTGCTTTTGGGGAGAGTATTTTCTTTTTAAGAGCTTCATTTCCGGTCCAAACCAACGCGTGTTCTAGGACTTGTTCAAGACTTGTTACAGGAATAATTTTGACTTTTTCGAGTAATGCTTTCTCAATGACAATATCTTGCAAATTAGATTTAGGGACGATGATGGTTTTTATGCCGGTGGCGATGGCTGCTTCGACTTTTGCGGAGACGCCGCCAACGGGCAAGACTTCGCCGCGGACAGATAATGAACCAGTCATCGCAATATCTTGACGAACTGGAATTTCTTTGAGGGCGGAAATAATAGCGATAGCAACGGCAATGGATGCGGAGTCGCCTTCAACGCCTTCATACGTTTGCAGGAATTGGACGAAGATGTCGCGAGTTTCTTTGATGTCTTCACCGAAATAACGCATGATGATAGCAGAAACGTTGGTAATTGCTTCTTTGGCGATTTCACCCAATTTACCGGTGGCGATAATTTGGTGTTTTTTACCGCCTACGGTGACTTCAGATTCGATTGGTAATAATATACCAGAGGCTAATGTATCTCCGCCACCGATAACGGCGAGACCATTGACACGACCGATACGTTCGCCGGTGGTGATTATAACTTCATATTCTTTTTTACGTTCAACATATTTGTCAGCAATTTGTTGTTCTAATGGACGAGCGAGTTTTAATGCGTCTTGGACGTGTTTTCTCGTTGCTAATTCTGCGTTTTCTTCTTTGGCTAAGTCGCCTGCGGCGCGGACAAGACCGCCGAGGCCACGAAGGTGTAAAGTTAAATGGCCTTTGCGATTGGCTCTTCTCCTTGCTTGGTCGATTATGGCTTTGAGGCCTTCTTCGTCAAAATGAGGGATTTTGCCGTTTTCTTTTTGTACTTCTTGGGCGATAAAACGAGCAATCTTGCCGCGGTTTTCAGGAGTGTCAAGCATAGTTTCATTCATATGAATTTCATACCCATAGCCACGAATTCTTGAACGCAAGGCGGGATGCATATTTTTGATGGTGTCAAGATTGCCTGCGGCGACTAAGACGAAGTCGCAGGGAACGGGTTCGGTTCGAACCATCGCACCGGCAGAGCGTTCTGATTGACCGGTAATTTGGAATTTTTTCTCTTGCAGGCCAGTAAGAAGTTCGTGTTGTGTACGTGGGTGTAATGTCGCGATTTCATCGATGAAAAGGACACCAAGATGGGCTTTATGAATCATACCAGCGACGACACGCTGATTGGCAGGTGTGCCTAGACCACCGGATTGAAAGGGATCATGCAAGACGTCGCCCAATAATGCGCCAGCGTGAGCGCCGGTGGCATCAAAGAAGGGTGCTTGTTTTTTATTGAAATTATCAACAATAACTTTAGGTACGGAAAAACCTTGCGATTTAAACATGCGCGGACCCATACTGAGCATGATGGAAAATGAAGCAAGAAACATCATGCCCCCTAAGAAAAATGCGGTAAACATGATGTCAGATTTGTAATAGTATCTGGCCCACCAAGGAGCGATAAATGTAAGAATAGCGACGACAAATAATAAGATATTATTATTTTTGACAATTTGGGTTGTGTCTAACGTTTGTTTTTTTACTTCTTCGCGACCTTTGCCGGCAGGCAGTTCTTTTATGATTGGGTTATTTTCATCGTTGGCGTTTTGATAGGCTAAGATGTCTTTTAATTCGGAGTTGGGGAGAAGTTCAGCGAGTGCTAAACCTAACATACTTTTTCCGGTTCCAGGTTCGCCAATCAATAAGACGTGACGGCGCTGCTGGGCGGCTTTACGAATAATGTTTACCGCTTCATCTTGACCGATAACTTGGTCGACGATTTTGGCAGGGATTTTGATTTGTTTGGTTGTTTTCATGGTAGATGAATTTTTTGCAGACGTATTTTCATTATTATCTATAATTTTCTCAGAAACCACGTTTTTCACGTTTCGATTGGTTTGAGGGGTTATTTAAAAAGCTTATGGAGGAGTTGTATAAAATGGGGGCAGATACAATTGGAATGATTTATTGTGAGAAGTTTCCTTTGCCGTCGTTGTTGAATTGGTATAATCTTCCTTCATATGCACTACTGATTCTTGCTCCGACAATCAAATCTAAATCGCCATCACCATCAAAATCTCCACTTGTCATGGCCAAACCAGTATTAATATACCATTGGGACGGTTGCAAAGGGAGATTGCGTGGATAGTTGCTTATTTTGATTCCGAAAAAAATATAACTTTCCTTCATTTGCACCACTGATTCTTGCTCCGACAATTAAATCTAAATCACCATCGCTATCAAAATCTCCATTTACCATTGACATTCCTGTATTATAACTCATGGGAACGGCGGCAAAGTGTGATGGTTCTGCGAATTCTTTTGTTTGATATCCTTGATCTACTTTTTTTTCACATCCAAGAAAACCAGATAATGCGGCAAGTACGCTGCCTCCCATAATTATTCGTTGATATAGAGCCATATAAGTCGGAATTCGGAGTTGATTTATAAATCTTTTGGTTATTTTACTACTTTTAAGTGAAATTGAGCTAATTTTTTACGCTTGTTTCGTCTTAGAATTAATTATCGAAATATAAATTTCAGCAAATGGTTTTTCTTGTTCTAGCTCTATTTTTTCGTGATTTTCAAGCTGTAATAGAGGGACAAAAGTAAATACTTTATCATGACGAGCAGGTTGAGGAGGAAGAAGTTGGGTGAAACTGACTTTTTGGGAAGGATCTTTCGCACTGTAGTACATGACTTTATGATAGACTTCGCGAATGGCGTCCATAATATCCATTTTTCGTTGAGGCATGGTGAATTTTACGGGACGTAGACGGGCAAGCACTTTCTTTTTGGTGGCTAAGGCATGCTGCAAGGCTTCGACTAAATCGGTAATTGAAACTTTGCGATTGCGAGGTTGAGGATTTCTTGGGATTAATGTGAATTTGTCACGTGCTTTTTTGGCAGTATGTTCTTCAAGGGAATTGAGGAGTTCTTCTTCGATTGCTTCTTCGGTATCATGAATAAGAGTGTCAAATTTGCTGCAGTCATTGTCAATAAAATGGTCAGACTTCATTTTAAGCAGAAAAGCTGCGGCGAGAAGGATTTTGCCTGAAATACGAAGGTTATTTTCTTTCATGGCTTTAATGACTTCGATATAACGCTGCGTAAGCAGCGTAATATTAATATCCCAAGGGTCCATCTGTTCTTTGTGGACAAGATCAACAAGAATGGTTTTCCAGCTGAGTTCTTCTTGATTGAGCAGTATATCAAATATTTGTTCTTGCATGGTGTATATGGGGAAAATGAAAGGTATTCTTAAATCTTTTCTGGAAAAGTTTAAAAAGAGGGGGTTTTGGTAACTTATTTATGGAAAATAAATTAAAAGGTGTGGTTATATTATTAGTAGGTCTGCTTTTTTTTTCAGTTGTATTTGCAGATGAA
>Ga0209541_10007358_pt1 | contig 18546 bp, 26 predicted proteins | sample RifCSPlowO2_01_FD_184027 | JGI IMG/M metagenome (GOLD analysis project Ga0209541, IMG submission 184027) | Groundwater microbial communities from Rifle, Colorado - Rifle CSP2_plank lowO2_0.1 (SPAdes) (version 2) | ecosystem: Environmental > Aquatic > Deep subsurface > Groundwater | place... | reverse complement strand
GGCAGAGTTCATAAAAGTTTAGAAGTGATGAAAAAAGAGCTTAGATATTTCCTTAAATATGCAGATTTTAGGCAATCTATGGTAGAATACTTACGTCCTTAGCTATATCATCATGAGCAATAAGCTGATTACACCCATAATTTTAGTAATTTTAGCTGGATTTGTAGCTTCTGTTTCAGCTATTTCGCAAAGTGATTTTAAGAATGTTATTTTTAATAATAATCGTGGCAGTGCTGATGACGCAAGTCGTGGGCATGTTACTTATAATATAGGTAAGGGCTGAAATCTTGTTCCATTAGAATTTATAATGGAATCTTCTGGAAGATACTGGAGCAACTTTAAAGAAGGGCAAACATGTGGGCAGGATATTTTCCAGAATGTTTGGTATTATTCCCCTATAAGAGGAAGTTATTATCATATTCCTGAAATAGATGATTGGGGGGCGCCAAAAACAAGAAATAATGATGTGTTGCTTAATGAGTTTAAATCTAAATATTATCACATTTATGCAGGTTCAGCATGGATTTATTCTCCAAAAAATTGCATACTGGAGGGCGACGATGGAACACAATTAGTTTCAGGAAGCTATGGAAATTTTGAACAAGAGAAAGTATATCAATATAAAGAATTAGTACTTAAAGCGGGTTGGAATTTTGTTCCAATTGATGTGAGCATGGTTGCCTATGAAAAATCCTTGAAAGATTTATTTAATTCTTGCGGTGCTCAGAAATTTTATAAATACGATAAGGCAAATAATAACTGGGTGGATATAACTGCTGAAATAAGTTCGGGAAATAAGCTTGTACCAAGTGACATTTTTACAACTTATCTTGTAAAAACAACAATTAATTGTAATTTTGCAGACTATAAAGCCTCATCAGGCTCAACTCCTCCAGCAATACCCAGCTAAAAATAAAGAGATAAAAATGGCAAACAATAAACGAGGTTCAGCATGGATTTGGATTATAATAATCTTAATTATCTTAGCTGTTGGAGTTTACTTTTGGTTAACAGGAGATTCTTCCCCCATTGCTAATGGTGGAAGTTCAATACCTCAACCTCCTGCATTACCTACTGGATAAATGAATTAATCCTAACCCTCTTTTTCTCTTAAGTTTAACTCTTGTCCTGCTCTATTTCATACGGCCACAAAGATACCTCTCTGGAAGATTAGGAAATACAGAATATGCTGATGAGCTTATTCTTATGCCTCCTGAAACAATTAAAGAATTATAGCGCAGGACTTTAATATTTTCTCATTATTTTAAAGCCCCGCGAACATCAGGAATGTCAAGAACTTTTGGTTCTTGAGCACACTCAAGAATTCATAGAATTCTTGATGTCTCTGATTCTTGATAGTGCTCAAGGATTGAAAAATCCTTGACATATAGTGGTGGTTTCTTTTTGGGAATTATCTAAGTCCACCACTATATAATGGAAAGAATGACAAGATTTACAAACAGAAATAAAAGACAAAAATTAACTATTAAGAAAAGTTAATTTTTTGAGCAAAACAGCACTCTTTTGCTTTACAGCCCATGCCACCAGTTAAATCTTTAAATCCAAAATACCATTAGTAGGAATGAATGTTCTGGAATTTAAGGATATAAAAAAGAGCTTTGGAAAAGAGAATGTGCTGTCAGGCGTGACATTAAAGATTAAAGAAGGGGAAATTTTCGGCCTGATAGGAACAAGCGGATGCGGAAAAAGCACCCTGCTTAAGATATTGACTGGCATGACAAAAGCAGACAGCGGCGAGATTTTTATCACATCAGAGAATCTTAAGGCAGGAAAGGATTTTTTAAAGGAAAGCACAGGCTTTGCCACCCAGGAAAATATGCTTTTTGACGAGCTCACTATAAGAGAGAACAGCCATTTCTTCGGGCAGCTTTACGGGATTAAAAAAAAGCAGATTAATATCAGGCTTGCAGAGCTTCTTGATTTGCTCATGCTTAAAGGATTTGAGGATGTTTTGCTTGATAATTTATCAGGAGGGATGGTAAAAAGGGCAAATCTTCTTGTCTCTCTTATTCATGAGCCAAAGCTGTTAATCCTTGATGAGCCGACCGTAGGCCTTGATTCAATTTTGAGAGCATCTTTATGGAGATATATTAATAAGATTAATAAGGCAGGTACAACAATTCTGGTTACCTCTCATCTTCTGGATGAAATTGAGCAGAATTGCGCAAGCATCGCAATCTTAAAAAAAGGAAGGATAATTGCGGCGGCATCACCTGCCAAGTTTAGGGAGAAATACAAAGGTCTTGAATTTAAGGACATATTTGAGAGGTTAATCCGCAATGAAAGTATTTAGCATATTCATTAAGAATCTTAAGACTGTTTCCAGGAATTGGGGGTATTTTCTTGTTTTATTTATCTGTCCTATAGTTCTCATAGGGCTTGCAGGCATGATGCTGAATTCCACAGATTTTAGAAACAGCAGGATTGGGATATCTGATGAAGAAATAGGGCTAGATAGCTCTTCATTAAACAGCGTTTCAAATATCATTTACTTTTCTTCCCTGGATTCATGCCTTTCTTCTCTGGAAAAGGGGAAGATAGTCGCCTGCATAGACTCAAAGAAAGTTAAGGATGGGATTTCAGTAAAAGTTCACCTGGATAATTCAAGGAAGGCAGTAATTTATTATGTCAAGCAGTCAGTTCTGCAGAATTTATTTGAGGGGCAGTCCAATGCCCTGGAAAAAAATACCGAAGAGACTCAGTTGCTTGTTAAAATATACATAGAATATATTAAAAATGCAAAAATTGAGCTTGGAAAGACTTATTCAGACCTGTCAGAGCAGGAATCACTGCTCATAGAATACCGGAAAAACCTTACAACACTAAGGCAGAATTTCAATAATTTGTATTACAATATAAAGAGCATTGAGCCTGAAATCACAAGGCTAAGGTCTGATTTGGCAAGGGAAAGCTCCTCTCTGCAGGCGGATATATCCAGGTTTAGGAATGAAAAGAATAATATAATATCAAATGTCAATTATCTCCGGAGTTTCCTTTCATCAAGGCTTAGCGCAGGCGATTATGAGATAGTTTCATCGCAGTTAAATGCAATAGTCCAGTCTTTAAACAGAATTGACAGCACATTCAGCACTCTGGAGAGGGCATATTCAGACTCATCACTGATAAAGGCCCTGGACAGCCTTCCAGGCATTATAAAAGAGCTGGATTCTATAAAAATAGCTCTTGATTCTGTGGACAGGGATTTAGGCAATGCAATATTAAAAGTTCAGTCAGGCAAGCAGAGAATTTTGCAATATTCAAATTATCTGGATAATGCTGAAAAAGAAATTATTGGATTATCAAAGTCAGCTGATTTTGGCAGGATAAATGTGGAATTTATTGAAAATAATGAGCTTGCAAACAGGCCGGTCCTTCTTGCATTCCCTCTTTTAATCACAATTATCATAACTTTCACTTCAATTGTTCTTTCAAATATGTTCATTTTGAGGCAGGTAAATCATCCAAGCTATCTCAGGAGCATAATTACTCCAACTAAAGATTCAAGTTTTCTTGCCGCAGATTATCTTATAAATATATTTTTTATATCAGTTCAGATAATTGTTCTTGCAGTCATAGGGGTCTCAGTATTGGGCCTGCCACCGGGCTCCCTGCTCCTAATGGCAGTTTCAACTTTTCTTGCGGCGTCAATTTTCATATTTGCAGGAATGAGCCTTGGATATCTTATAAAATCCCAGAGCGTTTCCATGTTGATTTCAGTATTTTTGGTAATGATGCTGATAATCCTGTCTGATTTTTTTGTTCCTTCAATACTGGTTGGGCAGTTTATGAAATTTTTCATAGACCTTAATCCCTTTGTTATTCTTAACAAATCACTTGAATATAGTATATTATTAGGCAAGGACTTCTACTATGTCTCAAATCTTCTTTTTGCAATGGGTTTTTTCAGCCTCGTCATGCTTTTTGTCGCGTATGCTTCAAAGAAAATAAGCAGGTTAAAAGCAATAGAATAAATGTATTAACTAAATAGTTACTATAAGAAATGTTTTTAAATGCATCATTATAGGAATATACATGGAGAAAGCTCATATTTTGGCAGCGATTGTTTTAACATTCTTAGTTATTGCTATAAATTATTCCACAGCTCTTGCTGTTAAGTCAGTAGACTCTCCGGAATTGTATCCGGGGCAGTCAGGAGAGATTAGAATAGAAGTGGAAAACACCTTGGACAAAAAAATAGAGGATGTTTCTCTCTCGCTGAATTTTCAGGGAATTCCAATAAGCTCGCCCGGAGGCTCTGAAGATGTTATTGATGAATTAAGCAGGGATGAAGACGACGCATTCATTTTTAAAGTCAGGGTATCATCTACAGCCACTCCCCAGGACTACAATATCCCCTACACTCTCTTATACCGGGGGCAGGAAAAGCCGAGGGCAGGATTTATCAGCCTTAGAGTGCTGGGCAATATTGATTTATCAGCAACAGCCTCTCCGGAAACCCCTGTACTCGGGCATCGTGATGAATTAACCCTTAAGATTATTAATAAGGGATTTGCAGATGCAAGATATGTTACGGTTAAGCTCTTTCCCATAGGATATAATTTATATTCAGATGATACAGTCTATATTGGAGATATAAGCTCAGACGATTTTGAAACTGCCGTATTTAATGTGAAATATAATTCAGAAGAGCCGGCAATTGAGGCGCTTATAGAGTACCTGGATTTTAATAATCAGAAGCAAAGCATGATATTCAGGCAGAACCTTAAAATATATACTGAAAAAGAAGCTGTTAAAGAAGGCATCATTGGCAAAAATAATGCTTTTGCATATGTTTTATCCTTCATAATCTTAATTGTTCTTTTCATTGCCTGGAGGTCAGTCAGGAAGAGGATAAGGATGAATAAAAGCCGCCAGAAAGAATTATCTTCTTAATTAAGAGCTCAAAATGATAAAGGATTATCTTTCTCTTGCTTTGGGAAATTTAAAGCATAGAGGGCTGCGCTCCTGGCTAACATTGCTGGGGATCGTTATTGGAATTGCGGCAGTTGTTTCCCTGATTTCGCTGGGACAGGGTCTTGAAAAAGCAATAACCGGCCAGTTTTCAGATCTTTCTGCAGACAGGCTAACTATTCAGAATATCGGAACCGGATTCGGACCCCCGGGAAGCACATCTGTAAGAAAATTAAGCGAGCACGATATTGAAATAATAAAAAGAGTTTCAGGAATTTCAGAGGTAATACATAGATTAATCAGGATTGTTTCTTTTGAATATAATGATGTCCGGACATTTGAATATGCCGGAAGCATGCCGGATAATCAGGATGACATAGAATATATCTATAAAAGCCTTAGTTTTGAGCTTGAAGAAGGAAAATTGATAAGTTCCGATGACGATGGAAAAGTTCTTCTTGGAAATGATTTTATAGATACTGAAAAGTTCGGGAAAAAATTAAGAGTAGGCTCTAAGATTATATTACAGGGCAGAGAATTTGAGGTTTCCGGATTCCTAAAGAAAGCTGGCTCGTTCCAGCTTAATTCTGTTGTATTCATGGGAGAAAAGGACTTAAAAGAAATTCTAAAAATTGGAGACGAAATAGATATCATAATTGTCCAGATAATTGACAAAAACAGAATTGAAAAAGTGGCTGAAGACATTAAGAAAGAATTAAGGAAAGACAGGCATTTAAAGGACGGAGATGAGGATTTTTCAGTTGAGACGCCCCTCCAGTCTCTCGGAAGCGTTAATCTTGTTCTGGATATAATAAATATCATCGTTACAGGAATTGCTGCAATATCACTTCTTGTCGGAGGCATAGGAGTTGCAAACTCAATGTTTACTTCAGTATTGGAAAGGAAAAAGGAGATTGGAGTCATGAAGGCTGTCGGGGCAAAGAATTCAGATATTCTATGGCTCTTCCTGATTGAATCTGGATTAATAGGGCTTGTCGGAGGGCTTGTTGGTGCAGTTCTCGGATTGGGTTTTGCATTTGCAGTATCATTAGCCGCAAATGCAGGTTTCGGCTCAAATATAATATCTGTCAGCATCTCATATCCCTTGCTCCTTGCCTCTCTGGCATTCTCATTTGTATTAGGCATCTTTTTCGGAATCATACCTGCATTGCAGGCTTCTAAATTAAAGCCAGTGGAGGCACTGAGAGGATGAATCTGGAAACTTATCAGAAAAAAATAGAGGCCCTTCTAAATAAAGCCGGAAAGGGAAAAAAAGTAGAAAAGTATTTGAGTGAAAGATTGCAAATAGGAGACAATTATTTAATATATGTAAAGGGCAATTATAAATCTGTCATTGCAGGCCTTAAGGCCTCTCAATCATTTACTTTTGATAAAGAATGGGAGAGTATGAGGGCTAGAAAAGTTAGCACTTTCCTCTTTAATCCTGGAAATGTTCTGGTAAATGCCTCTGAGATTAAATTGAATTATTTTATTAGGGAAAATGGCTATTCTACATGCTTTCCCCGTTATTTTCAGTATAATCCTTTGGGAGCTGATACAAGGACAGTTATTTTTTACGAAGGTGAAAAAAAAGCATGAAAATAACAAAAAAATCAGTAGCAACATATGCGGAAAGATTATTAGAAGTCTTAGAAGAGCAAAAGATTTCTTCTCTTGAATCAGCTATAAATGCAATAGGAAAAGAATTTGAAGTAAGAGAAATTCTGCCTGACAGAGTTATTATTCACATGAGGCCCTCGAACATGGGAACATTAGAGTTAAAGATTTCTTATGTTTGCCCAAATTTTGAAGGTATTCCTCTAGAATTAGTTATTAATCCCTCTCTAAAATACAGGCAACTTATAGTAAAATGCGCTGAGTCTTTTCAAGGATATTCTACTTTTGCTTTCGATCCTTATAACAATATTGTGCAATTTAAGATAAACAGCGGTGCAGAATGGCGGGACGCTATTAAGGACATAGAGGAGTTGAGTGGATGAAATTTGAAAAAAGGCAGATTTTCTTGGATAGAAAGCCAATTACTAAAAGCAAGAATTTTCTAAAGAATATTTATCAGTCAGGTAAAATAGAGGGGGGAAGAATTTTTGACATGTGCGATAATGTTTCCTTTAGAAGAAAACACAACAAGAAAATGAATCTAGAGAAATATTTGTCTCTTGATTGGAGCGAGAGGCATATCAGGCTGCAAATTGGCTCTCCTGCCCCAGATAGGTTAATATATTGCGCAGCAGTAAAGATGAGAGAAACGGTTCAGTTTGCTTGGCTTGACTGCCCCCTGACTGAAATAAACTATAAAGAAGTTATGCGTGCATTTAAGCAGGCTTATGGGGGCAATATGATTAAAATATATATTTTTGATAATCCTAATTTATGTACTGGAATGAAGGATCGAAGTCAGGCAATTTGTAATTATAGTCACGTGGATTTGGAAATAATGGCTGAGAACAAATTGCCAAGAGGGGGATTGCCAGACGGATATGATTTATATTCTCTTCATGTTTCTCTTGTCAGACCATTTGAGGAGCATATTATCAACTTAAGAAGAAGTAACCCCGAAGCATATATTTTAATAAGAAATACAATCTCATCTATAAACAATATATCCAAAGAATGTAGAAATTCTGCTAATGAATGGTGCGATGGATGGATAAGTGGCTCTTTAATAAATGCTTTAGAAGAGATAATTAAGAAAAAGGAGAGAGAATCATGAAAAAAATAATTTTTATACACTCTCTTATTGATGATAGTCAAAAGCCTAATATAAAAATGTCAGACGCTTTAGCATCTTTCTTCATCAATAGTTTGCCTAAAGAGATTTTAAGAGAATTTGAAGTTTCATCGCTGTCTGAAAATTTAAAGTATGGGGGAGTGCCCAGAGGGTATGATGCATATCTTATCCATCCGCAAGATGTAAATATTAAAGACATAAGGGAATTGAAAAGAGAGCAGCCTAATTCGTTATTCTATTGCCTGCACAGATGGAAAGAAAATGCAAAAGAAGAAGAACGGGAAGCATACGATTATTTTACATTTATGGTTGACACTGAAGATTTAAATAAAATTGCCAGGCAGATACGAGGAGAAAATGATTAAAGATTACACACTCCTCGCCTGGAGAAACCTGCGCAAGAGAAAACTGCGAAGCTGGCTCACGGCTGTTGGAATTATAATTTCCATAGCAACTATATTTGTCCTGATAAGCCTTTCAATTGGCCTGCAATCTGCAGTTGAGGAGCAATTCAGAATGCTTGGCACAGATAAGTTTTTTGTTCAGGCAAAAGGACAGCTTGGCGCTCCCGGCACGGGAGGTGCTGTTGAATTAACTTTGGAAGATGTGAACGCGATAAAGAAAGTCAGAGGAGTGAAAGAAGTAACTTATTTTGTAGCAGGTAATGCTAAAGTGAAGCATAATGGGCAGGTAATATATACCATGGCTATGGGGCTTGATTTAAAGACTTCCGGCATGTTTTTGGAATCCGGAAACATGAAGGCTATTGAAGGCAGGACATTAAGTGAAGGAGACGAAAAAAGTGTGGAAATAGGATATGATTATAAATATGGCAAAGTGTTTGACAAGCTGGTAAATATAGGAGATACTCTCCTCATCAATGAAGCTCCCTTCAGGGTAAGAGGAATAATGAGCAGGGTGGGCAATCCACAGGATGACAGGCAAATTTACATGCCAGAGGCTGATGCACGGAATGTTTTCAATATTTCTAAGAGAGTTGATGCTATCACCGTGCAGATTAATCAGGGCGAAGATATAAGAAAAGTTGCAGAGCTTGTAGACAAGAATCTTGAAAATGCAAGAAATGTCAATAAAAAGACAAAAGATTACGATATATTCACTCCAGAGGAGCTTTTAGGCACTTTCGGGAATATTCTCAACATAATCACAGCATTCTTGTCAGGAATTGCCGCAATCTCCCTCATTGTAGGCGGAATCGGAATTATGAACACGATGTACACTTCAGTCCTTGAGAGGACAAAAGAAATAGGGATAATGAAAGCCGTAGGGGCAAAGAACTCGGATATTCTGATTATATTCCTTATAGAATCCGGAATGATTGGCCTTTTTGGAGGGATATTAGGGGTTGCTCTCGGATTTGGCTCAGCAAAATTAATTGAGTATATAGTGGTTTATCAGCTTAATACAACCCTTCTGCATGCAGCCTCTCCTCCAGGATTAATCATAGGCTGTCTCTTATTTGCTTTTCTGTCGGGGGCAATATCAGGAATATGGCCCGCGTGGAGAGCAACAAAGATTAAAATAGTTGATGCGTTAAGGTACGAATAAAATCTCTCCTAAAAGTATAAATACTTTGGATGCCAATGATTTAAATGGCGGAAAAAGCTCCAGGAGAACTTGAAGAAGATTATGAAGATGAAGATGAAGAAGATGATGATTTCGATGAAGAAGAGCAGTTTAGTGAGTATAACTGCCCTCACTGTGGCAAGCCTATTCATATCATAGTTGTCCCTGGCGCAGATGATGAGGAAATAATCTAATCTTCAGAAGCTTTTCCCAAATATGGCTCTCTTTTAACTTCCTTTGTTATCAAGAGCACATCGTATCTTAGCAGGCTTCTTTCAAGGTGTGACTTTATTATTTTCAAGACTTTCAGGAACTCCTCATAATTTTCAGATATAATCATGCATTTAATATCCCATGCCCCAAGCACCCTTTCAGCATGGACTGCTTTGTCTATATTGTTTATTACTTCTCTGAACTTTTTTTCAGCCTTATATGAATAAGAATGGAGCTTGATATACAGAAGGTATCTTTCATATCCAATCTTTGAATAGTCAATTGAGGCAATAATATTGGTTATTGCTTTTGTCTTTCTAAGATGTTTAATTCTTTTGCTTACAGTTTCGGCTGTCAGCCCCGATTTTTCTGCAATATCTATAATAGGCGATTTGGCATTTTTCAGCAGCTCTCTTATTATTTTTATGTCATATCTATCAGGCTTTTCTCCGGTGTATTTCTTGCTTTCATCCATAGCATAAGAAAATTCAGGAAGCAAAAAACCATAGCTCTCAAATTTAAGGGTTTTTACATAAATATCTAAGTTAATCTCTCTAAGAGACTTTCCGCAGATTGCTGATATTTTGTCAAAAATCTGGCAGAGGTGTATTTTATTTTTCGCCCCGCAGAGAATAACAAAATCATACTCTCCCTGGCAACTGAGCAGAAACTTAATCTCCCTAACTTCTCTTAGTTTTTCTGAGATGGATTTTTCAGAACTTTCCGGGAGATTCTGCAATTTTATCGAAAGCCAGTAATTTTCAACGCCAAAAAGCCGATTTTGCACGTGGGTTATATATCCTGTAATTATGCCTTCCTTTTCCATCTGTTGAATTCTATAGCGCGCCCTGTCCCTCGATACTCCCGCGAGCTTTCCAAGCTGGTTATGGCTAAGTCGCGCATTTTTATTTAATATAATCAGTAATTTTCGGTTAATTTTGTCTAATTTGTTCATTTTATACATAAAATATAGAGTATTTATAAACTTTTACCTTGTTTTTGTATAAAATTACTCCCAAAGAATACTTTTATTTTCAGGCTTTAAGGGAATTATGTTAAAGGGAATAATTTTAATAGAGCCAAAGGTTGCAGCCAATGTAGGTAGCATAGCAAGAAGCATGAAGTGCTTCGGATTCTCCAATTTAATTATAGTAAATAAGCCGAAGTGCCTTTCCTTAGAAACTGCAAAGTCAATAAGCAAGCAGGGAAAGGATATTATAGAATCTGTAACTCTGATTGAAAATCTGGATAATATTCCGGGAATAAAGATTGGCTCAATAAGCATACAGGATAATATAAGATATAATTTTCAATTATGCGATTTGGAGGATTTTGAATGCAGTGAAGGTTTTTATCTTGTTCTTGGCAGGGAAAGCTCCGGATTGACTTTTGAAGAAATGAAGATATGCGCGAAACACATAAATATCTCATCTGAAGGAAAATATGGCATCTTGAACTTAAGCCAGGCAGCCACAATAATTATGTACAGGCTTTACAGGAAATCATCTTCAGGAAAATAAATGGAATTCATTTATAAAAATAAGCAGGTTAATTGAAAAGAAATCCCTGCAGCCCTGATGCGGTTGGGAAATTCACTCTTGAGTTTTATCTTTTTTCACAATCTTAATCAACTCGTTTAAAGATGCTAATAAATAAGTCATTTCCTTTAATTCTTTAGCAGATATTTCCTGATATTCATGAGCTACTAAATTTCTTAGATAAACCAGTCTTTCTATATCCTGAAATGTATTTTTTGAAATTAACTTTGCTTTAAATATTAATTCAAATATCTCCCGATATTTTGAAGGAAAACCCAGTTTTTTTGCTGAGATTATCAGCTCTCCCAGTTCAATTCCGGCATTTATTGCCTGAAAACAATGCATTGCTAAAGCATTGAAAATAATTTCATCACTTGAATCTAATTTAACTATCTTTTTTGCTTTGTCTATATGCCTCTCGATCCTTTCGATTATTGAAGCCTCGCGCATCATGTTAAAAGCCTCTTTGATCTAATTTCGTAAAAATAAGACATTTCCAGATATTGGCGGATAACTTTTCTGGCTAATTCTGAAAGATAATCTTTGTCTTTTACATGAATGATTCTTCCAGTTTTTAAGACCTCAAATTGTATATATCTGGGGAGCCTTAAGAAATTAACTAAATCTACCTTATTTGAATATCGGCTGAATATTTCTGCTTCTACTTTTTTAGAGGCATTCTCTAATACGACTGCTATATCAATATCTGAAATTGGCTTGAATTTTCCATTTAATGAAGAGCCAAACCAGATTACCGCTTTAACTTCCCTATACTTTTTTAAATCATTCACTATATGATTTATCTCTTTGTTAATTGAAGCCTTAATCTGTTTTCTCATACCTTAATGAGCATAATTCGTTTTATAATATTTTCCTTTATAGAAAATCAGATAAACCAGGGGAAAATGTACTAAATACCCGTTTCATTCAGACAATTATGCCTATTAGACATTGCGCAAACTGTCTCGCTTCTCAAGGGAACATAGTTTTCTTGAAGTTCAACTTTCCTCAGATTGACTGCATACCAAACTTAGGTTATAGGGCAGGTAATCTTAATTATAGATAATTCTGTTGATTATGTCAAGGAACTTGACAAAAATCGCACCTTAAAAGGTGCGGTCGTTCCTTGAGCATCCAAAAAACGAGTGCCTGTCACAAACAGCACCTTTTAAGGTGCGGGGGCACATCGTTTTTTTAATATCGCGTTTCTCAGAATTGTCTATCACGGGACTGGGAAAACCCCAGGTTTTCAAGGCACAAAAAACCGAAGGTTTCTTTGTGATTCTGAACATATATGTGCTACAATTATTAGAATTCACCATAAACAAGAAATATCTCATTAATGAAGATAAGCAGATTAATCAATGCCGAGATAAGGCAGTAAAAGCAGTAATTCCTGATTATATACTTCTGAACATAAACAAGAAATGCAGAGTAAGCAAGGGCTCCTGCCCCCCCAGCTATAAGCAGATAGCCATAGATTGCCTGCTCATCATTTAGCCATAATACTGAGATTATAAGAATTAAAATATAGTAGCTCACTCCCAGCGCTTCATTTCTTATGCCAAATATTGAAGCCCATTTGCTATCGGTCACAGCATTGCAATTGCTATTTATTGGACAGGCAAGAGGCTCTCTCCTGAAATGCTTCCATGCAAGATATGATGCATTTGAAAGCCCAAGAAGTATAAGCACAATCAGGGATGCTGTAAGCTCAGCCATTTTACCTCTCTTTATAGCTCAACGCTGCAAGTGCAAAGGCGGCAAAAAGAAGCGCAATATCCCTAAATAATATGTCCAAGGCTGAAATGTTAAATATAATTATCCCAATCAGTGCCAATGCAGAAACTATTGAGGCATAAAATATTTTTTTATTTGACAAAAGCCAGAGGCTGAGTATAACCTCTCCAACAGAGTGGATATGAAGAAATATACCTGGATTGATTATTTCCTTGATAAATTTAGGTATAAACCCAACCCATGCCCCAGGATCCAAAAAAGCCGACACAGAGGCATAAAGAAAAGTAATTGCCAACCCTGCTCTGATTAAAAAAGATGCCAACTGTGTATCGCTATTCTTAGAAACCTCATTCTTTAAAGCCATTTTAATTAACTATAACTTTGCCGTATTTTCCGGCCTGAAGATGGTCATGGTAATTCCATGCCCCTTTCTGCTCAAATATAAAGCTCCAGTTTTCGCCTTTTTTAAGCCCACTACATGAATCAAAAGCTCCTTTCTTTGCCACCCCTTCAGAAACGCACGCCTTTGAGCCGGAAAAGCTCCCTTCAGAATCATAATCTGCCCCTGGATAGACTGTATGCGTAGGATGCATTGCAGAAGCAGGCCAGCTTTCAGACTCAATCTTACTTATCCAGGTCACTTTGTCACCTGCATTTATTTCAACTGAATTTGGAATGAATCCATCAGATGTAATTTCAATTACATTCTCTTTCGACCCGGCAATAACATTTCCAGGCACAAAAGTATTTTCTTTTTTATCTGTTCCAGACACTACTGATTCATCATGGGAGTTAATCGCATAGAAAACAGCCCCCGCACTTATTATTGCCAGCACAATTATTGTCATTATAATTTTCTGCATCATGCTTATAGAAAAAAAGAGTTTATAAGCCTTGCGCCTTCGCAAGGCCATTTACCAAAAGATTTCCTATAGATTATTAGCGAGCTCTTTTTACCCCTGATTTCTCTATAGAGAGCTTCGGGGTTTGTCAAAGTCCTCCATAATCAATGCTTTCCATCGCAACAATATATAAAAACAAAAAAAACCTGAATAAATCATGATTACAATTAGGTCAGGGCTTGAATATAAGCCGGCTGATTTGGATAAAAAGCAGTATAATAGTGCATCAGAAGCCCTTTCATTGATACATAATCATCTTCTCCCCCTTCATGAAAGCTCAAATTCAGCTGACAATACCCTCTATATAAGAGCATTTTCAGGCCTTTCTCATTTGTCCAAGTCTCATAAGCTAAACGGAATTCTTGAGCCTCTTGCAGGAGAAATCTCAAATTGGGATTTTATCCAATCTCTTGCGTTCTGCTGGAAAAATTGTGGATTTATTGATTCAAGAAACAGAGATATAAGCCCAAAAGACTTAACTGCAAGATACTCTCTTGAAGATGTAGGGGTAAGGGCTCTTGCAAGATATGATGTTATCTATACCTGCCTTTTCCGAGACCAGACGCATTATTCAATTTTCGGCTGGAATATAAGCCTTCTCAATAAAAGCTTAAGAGAGATTTTGAAGAGCCATGGAAGGATTTAATTGCAGACCTTTTAAATTATGATTTCAGAAGAGGCTCTAGGGATTTTCCAATATTCTGTTCTCTTCTTCTTGAGTCATTTTCCTTAGATATTCTCCTTAGATATTCTTTAACTCTCATGAAATTCTTGAGCTTTAGAAAGATTTTTATAGGTTAATTAAGCTTAATTTTAAAAGATAATATGGAAATTAAACAGCTAGAAAAAAAGTTAGAAAACATAGGTAATGTAAGGCAGGATTATAAGCATGAGCCAAGAATCGTAGTTCCCAGGAAGACAATTATAGGGGATAATTTAGCTTTAAAATTTTATTCGATGATGAAGGAAAGAGAGGTCAGAGAATCAGATGTTTGCAGCGCAATTAAATATCTTAAAAATAGAATAGACATGGTAAAGCCATATATAGGAATGGGATTTGCAATACTCTCCGAAGATATGCTGAATGTTGCAAGATGGGATAACCAGTACCCGATTGTGCTTATGAATGATATTTACACTTATGGGGATGGAGATATCAAAACAGCAACTCTGGCAGACATTAGAACAACCGGGAGCTTTTGCATTTGGGAGCTTGGAATTATAGGCTATGAAAGAAATTCCTGGAAGAACTTTCTTTCTTCAAAAAGAACAATTGAAGATAAGAAGAGCTATCTTGGAGATTTTTTGAGGCAAACTGAATTGAAGTAATAATATCATGCCCATTGATAACCCTCGTAATATTTATATAGTACATAACTATATAATTTTATGGTCACAACAATCCAAGTGGACGAAAAGACAATCGCTCTCTTAAAGAAATTAAAGACATTCTTAAATGCATCTTCTTACGATGAAGCAATTAATAAAATAGCAATTAAGCATCTGAAGCCTAAAAAATCCATGGCAGGATCCTTGGCTAAATATTTCACCAATTATTCTACTCAGGAAATGATTAAAAAAGTAAAAAAGGAGAGAAAAAGTCTTGACAGAATCTGAATTACTTGACTCTACTGTGTGGCTTGACTACTTGATTAAGGGCAGTTTTAAGGAAAAAATTGAGCGAGAGCAGGTATTTGCTCTGTCTGTCCTGTCCTTATTTGAGATTAAAAGAAAATTGTTGAGAAATAAAGAGCTTAGGCTTAAGGACCTTGAAGAAGATATTTCTTTCATAAAAAGCAAGAGTATAATTATAGGCATAGATGAGAAAATTGCAGAAAAAGCTGCAGGCATTGCAGAAGAAAATAATCTTGGAGCTGCTGACGCAATCATTTATGCAACTGCCCTGCTTAATAATTCAATTTTACTCACATTGGATAATGACTTTAGAGGTCTTGATAAAGTAAATATTTTGTGAATTAAATCCTTTTCCTTCTCAATAAATTTGCATTTGTTACCACACTTATAGATGATAAAGCCATCGCAATCTCTGCAATAATCGGATTCAATACGCCTGCAACTGCAAGAGGAATGGCAATCACATTATATCCAAATGCCCAGAATAGATTCTGCTTTATTTTCCTGAAAGTTGCCTTGCTTAAATTTATTGCCTGGACTACTCCTATAAGAGAGCCTTTAACTAAGACAATATCTCCTGCTTCTATGGCTATGTCGCTTCCGGAGCCCATCGCTATGCTCACATTGCTTTGCTTCATTGCAGGGGCATCATTTATACCGTCGCCCACAAAGGCAACCATCCCTCTTTGCTGAATTAAAGCGACATTTTTTGCTTTGTCTTCAGGAAGTACATTTGCTACAACTTCATCAATGCCCACTTGCTTAGCAATCGCCTTTGCGGTTGTTTCATTGTCCCCGGTAATCATTATTGTTCTGTATCCTCTCCTCTTTAAATATGCAATCGCCATTACAGAATCTTCCTTGACAGCATCGGCAACTGCTATAGCCCCTATAATTTTGCTGTTCTCTGCGATGAGCATAGTTGTTTTACCATCCTTTTCCCACAATTTTATATTGTCTTCTATCCCCTTAAGTGATATTTTCTTTTCACTCATTAGAGTTCTGTTGCCAATTATAATTTTTTTAGCCCCTATCTTTCCTTCCAGACCTCTTCCCCTTAGAGTCACGAAATCAGTTACTTTTAGATATTTCTTCAGGGATGCTTTTGCGACAATTGCTTTTGCAATAGGGTGCTCGCTCAAGTTCTCCAAGCTTCCTGCAACTTCCCAGAGATAATTTTCTTTTACTTTTGCAATGAAATCTGTAACTTCAGGCTTTCCTTTTGTTATCGTTCCGGTTTTGTCAAATACAATTGCCTTCACTTCTTTCATAGTCTGTATTGCTTCGCCTTTTCTTATTAATATGCCTCTTTTTGCCCCCATTCCAGAGCCTACCATTAAAGCAATAGGGACTGCAAGACCGAGCGCGCAGGGACAGGCAATAACTAATACGGATATGCTTACTCCTAATGCTCTGCTCCAGTCTCCTGAAATGAATCCCCATCCAAGAAGAGTAAGCAAAGACAGAATTAGTATTGCAGGCACAAACATGTTGGTTATTTTATCTGCCAATTTTTGTATGGGCACTTTAGTGCCCTGTGCTTCTTCAACAAGCTCAATAATATGCGCAAGAAAAGTATCGCTTCCTATTTTTGTCGCTTTAATATATAATATTCCATCCTGATTTATGGTTGCGCCAATCACAACATCTTTAATTTTCTTTTCTACCGGCATGCTCTCCCCCGTAATCATGCTCTCATCAACTGCGCTCTGCCCTTTGATAACTATTCCATCTGTCGGTATTTTCTCTCCGGGCTTAATTATTAAGATATCTCCCACTTTAACTTCCGAGATTGGAATTTCAATTTCATTCTTTCCCCTTAAAACTCTCGCTTTTTTTGCTCCCAATTCAAGAAGCTTTTTAATTTCCTGGCTTGCTTTTCCCCGCGCTTTTGATTCTATGTATTTTCCGGTTATGAAAATAGCCATAATCATTGCTGCAACGCCTGAATAATCTTCAACTGAAAGGAAAAACCTTAGAATTCCAGTTGCATAAGCAATTACTGTTCCCAAAGCAATTAGGGAATCCATGCTGAAATAAAAATTAATAAAGCCGCGAAGCCCTCCGCGTATAGTTTCCCACCCAAAGAAGAAGATTACAGGGAATGCAATAATTAAAATTATCAATGATGTGAGCTCTCCAAATAGCATAAAATCAAAAAATCTTTCCAAAATCATTAAGCTCGCTATTGGAACTGCGAATATCCATGAACCCAGCAGCCTTCTTTTCCAGAGGCGCATTTCCCCTTCTTCTACCGGCTCCTCATGTTCGTGTTTATGCTCCATCTTAAACTACTTTTATTTCAACTGCCTTATACCCCGTTCTGGCTACTGCTTCTTTTAATGATTCTTCAGGAATATTTGCGTCAGATTCCACAATCCCTTTATTTGTCAACATGCTTACTGAAACATTTTTCACTCCGGGAACTTTCTTCAGGCTGCGCTCTACATTTCCGGCGCACGAAGCACAGTGCATTCCAGAGATAGTTATCTTGTATTTCATCTTCTCCCCCTCCTTTCATTCCCAATTTGCTTTAAGATCCAAATAATAAAAAGGCCAAGCGCAGCAATTACAAGAGCCCATGTTAATCCCATAGCCATTCCCCAGCCGGTGCCATAAAACCCCATCATTCCATATCCCATGGGCATGAATGAATAACTAATGAAAAATAATATGGCAAATATTCCTGCAAAGACCAGCACAGCCTCTTCACTTCTCATTTTTTCCCCTCCATTTCATGCAGAATATGTATGCAATGCCTTTCCATATGCCTGTCAATCAGCCCCATTAGAGGCTTTATTGTCTCTTCATTAATCTTATATACTCTAAATTTTCCCTTTATCTCCTGGTTGACAAACCCGCACTGCCTAAGCCTGGCAAGTTCATGGGATATGGCGCTTTGCTCCATGTCCAGTTCCTCCATTATCTCCCCTACATTTCTTCCGCATTTCCTAAGCAGGTTTATTATCTTCAGCCTTGATTCTGAAACTAATGTCCCAAAGAATATCTTATACGCAGAATATACCTCATCCTCCTCAAATCCTTCCCTATGGCAGCTTTTTAATATGTTTTTATTTATCATATGATTAAATGATACATACAACTATTTAAATGTTTTGTCAGGTCAGGTATTATATCTCTTTCTGATGATTATATCACTACACCACAATAAAGTTTATATTCTATAAAGGTTATTTATATGTATGAAAAAAGATGGTAGAAGTGTTTCTAGAGAAACACTTGAACAATA
>Ga0209541_10007357_pt1 | contig 18546 bp, 14 predicted proteins | sample RifCSPlowO2_01_FD_184027 | JGI IMG/M metagenome (GOLD analysis project Ga0209541, IMG submission 184027) | Groundwater microbial communities from Rifle, Colorado - Rifle CSP2_plank lowO2_0.1 (SPAdes) (version 2) | ecosystem: Environmental > Aquatic > Deep subsurface > Groundwater | place... | reverse complement strand
CCTTTGAATGTTACGGTATCGATTTCAGTAAAGAAATGCTGGAACAAGCTATAATTTTTACAAAGAAAAAAAACTTCAAAGTTAATTTAAAAAAAGCTTCCATGGATAAACTTCCGTTTAAAGATGAATGCTTCGATTATTGCATTTGTTTAGCTTCTTTGCATCATCTTGATTCAAATAATAAAAGAAAGAAAGCATTATCTGAAATGCATCGTGTTCTAAAGAAAGATGGCCACGTCTTACTCATGGTCTGGAATAAGCTGCAATTCAAATTTCTTCTTGCAAAGAAAGATTCATTTATCCCTTGGAACCTCAAAGGAAAACCTTACGAAAGGCACTATCATCTTTTTACTGCAAATGAACTTCAAAAACTCGTGAAAGAAGAGAAGTTTTTGATTCTGAACAAAAAAACAGCCAAGAATATTGCTTTCTTACTTAAAAGAGAATAGCTTATAAATAAAAAGAATCCTAAAAAAGTTATGAAAGTTTTAGCAGCTGGTGACATTCATGGAGATGTTCACTTAGTCAGAAAACTAGCAGAAAGAGCCGAAAAAGAAAAAGTAGAATTAGTTATTCTTTGCGGAGATTTAACCCATTCGGAAGATAACACAGATAATATCATCGGTCCATTTGTCAAAAAGAATCTCAAAGTGTTATTAGTTCCTGGAAATCACGAAAGTTTAGCAACAGCCGATTTCTTAGCAGAGCTCTATGAGGTGAGGAATATGCATGGCTATTCTGTAAAATATGACCATATTGGCTTCTTCGGATGCTCCGGAGTAACGATAGGTCCTCACGCATTAAGAGATTCAGAAATTTTTAATCTTCTCAAACAAGGAAATGATCGTTTAAAAGGTGTAAGAAAGAAAATCATGATTACGCATGAACACCCTTTTGGCTCAAAACAAGAATTCTCCGGATTTCGAGGTTCTAGAGGAATTAGAAAAGCCATCGATGATCTAAAACCAGATTTACTTCTTTGTTCACATATTCATGAAGCAGAAGGTATAGAAGAGAAAATCGGAAAAACTACAGTCATTAATGTGGGAAGATCTGGAAGAATCCTCGATTTATAATCTTTCTAAGCCTTTTTGACTGACAACATGAATCTTTTCTTGTCCTTTTGTTAAAAGCAAACCACTTTCATACAAAGTTAGTAATCGCTCCCAAGGATTTTCTGGCCAAGAAGATCTTCTAAAGAGTTCATACTCTAAACAAATTCTTGAATTTTTTGTAGCTAAATCAGCAGCTTTGCTGACTAACGCTCCGAACTGTTCATCATACTCTCCAGTATCTTCTCTATGTTTATCAACAGCAATCCCAGCGCATCTGTGGATCGAGTAGAAAACACCCCCAACACTTCCTATGAGGTATCTCCATTGTCCTCTCGTTGTCTCATCTCCGGTCCATCGAGAGTTAAATTCAGATAGTGCTTTCTTTCTGTCCCAGTAGTCTAAGACTATGCTACGGACAAATGCTTCTTTTCCTTCAACAGATTCTGCACTCAGCCAAGGAACATTCAAAATTCTATGAAGTACAGTTATGAGATCATATGTATTGGGTAACTCTCTATAAAGATCCTGAAGAATTGTCAATTGCACTCTCTCCGGAGTTTTTGCTAAACCTCCCAAAAAGAATTTGTTGCTTTGATTTTTTGCAATACTCTCAAGTTCTGGTACATGTTTTTTTGCAAGTTTTATCTTCCTTCTTCTAAAAGTTTCAGGAATAATCATATCTCTAAAAGGAGGGAAAAGTATTTAAGAGTTGCAGAAAAAAATTATTCCATGAAAGAGCAGAAATTTGAACTCATTATCACAGAGAAGCCCTCAGCAAGTTTAAAGATAGCGACTGCTTTAGCAGATAAAACCGTTACGAAGAAATCTGAAAAAGGTGTTCCCTATTACGAAATTGAGCATCAAGGGAAAAAAATAGTAGTTGCCTGCGCAGTTGGTCATCTATTCTCCTTAGCTGAAAAGACTAAAACACAACAATATCCTAATTTTGATATCGAATGGAAAGCCTCTTATTTAGTCAACAAATCTTCGGATTTTACAAAGAAGTATGCAGATACTTTAGCGAAATTAGCAAAACAAGCGGATCAATTTACCGTTGCTTGTGATTACGACTTAGAAGGCTCTGTCATAGGGGCTAATGTTGTGCATTATCTTTGTAAGAAAAAAGATGCTCGAAGAATGAAGTTCTCTACTTTGACAAAACAAGAGCTTGTCGAAAGCTACGAACATGCGATGCCTCATTTAGACACAGAACAAATTGAAGCAGGAGAAACAAGGCATTTTATGGATTGGTACTTTGGAATTAATCTTTCAAGAGCCCTTACAAATTCAATAAAAAACGCTACCCAAAGATACAAATTAATGTCTACTGGAAGAGTTCAAGGCCCAACACTCCATTTAATCGTAAAAAGAGAATTAGAAATTCAGGCATTTAAGCCAAGTCCTTTCTGGCAAGTGCAATTAGCAGCGAAACACGAACAAAAAGAGATTCTGGCTTCCCATAACAATAATGACTTCCAAAAAAAAGAGCCAGCAGAACAAGCACTAAAGAATACACAGCATAAAGATGCTATAGTTCAAGAGATTACAAAAACAGAGTTTCCACAAATGCCTCCTGCTCCTTTTGATTTAACTACATTACAAACAGAAGCATACCGGTGTTTTAAGCTTCAACCCTCAAAAACGTTAGAAGTTGCTCAAGCACTCTATCTTGCAGGAGTCATCAGTTATCCAAGAACCTCTTCACAACAATTGCCTCCTTCTTTGGGATATAAAAAAATCATTGAAGGGCTTTCAAAACAATCTGCATATAAAGAATTGGCACAGAAGCTTCTCACAAAAACAAAACTCTCCCCTAATAACGGGAAAAAATCAGATGCAGCTCACCCCGCGATCTATGCAACAGGCGAAATTCCTGAAAATTTAACAGCCGAACAACACAAAGTCTATGATTTAATAGCCAGAAGAATCCTCGCTACATTCGCAGATCCTGCAATTAGAGAAACCCAAGAAATTCTTTTAGATGTCAACAAAGAAATTTTTATTGCTAAAGGAACCATTACAAAAGAAAAAGGATGGCATGATTTTTACAAATATGTTCCATACAAAGAAGAAGAGCTTCCAGCCTTGAAAAAAGGACAGCTTCTCAAATCCCCTAGGATAGATCTTCTAGAAAAAGAAACTCAACCTCCGAAAAGATACACTCCTTCATCTATTATCAAAAAGATGGAAACGCTTAATTTAGGAACTAAAGCAACAAGATCAAATATTGTTGATACTCTTTTTGACAGGAATTATATCAAAGACACTGCTTTAGAAGCAACCTCTTTAGGAATTAAAACTATAGATACACTCTCAAAATACTCTCCAGAAATCATTGACACAAAACTAACGCGATATTTTGAAAAAGAAATGGATCTCATTCAAGAGAAGAAAACAAACAAAGAGCAAGTGCTTGAAGCAGCTCGAAACGAACTCATAAAGATTTTCAAACGTTTCAATGAAAACGAACTAAAAATTGGACAAGCTTTATCAGAAGCCAATGCTGAAACCCAAAAAGAATCAACAACGATAGGAAAATGCCCTAAATGTCAAAAAGACCTTAGGATTATGTACTCGAAAATGAATAAGCAATATTTCATTAGCTGTGAAGACTATAAAAATTGCAAAACAACATTCTCTCTTCCAAAGTTTGCTTTACCAAAACCAGCAAACAAATTCTGTCAATCATGTAATTTCCCTGAAGTAAAAATGATCAGAAAGGGAAAAAGACCGTATGATTACTGCATTAATCCTAATTGCAAGAAGAAAGAAGAATACTTCAATACTAAACAGCCTTAATGCCCGTATCAACAATAACAAAATGAAAAGTTCTCTGCTCGGGTTTTACTAAATACGCTTTTCTGGTTTTTCCTTTTTCTAAATGGATCAATACTTTACACCAATTATGTACCATGTTTCCTCCAACCATTTTCCTTTCTTGCGTATCAAGATCAGTATACACTTGATGAGTTGTTAAAACAGGAATATGGTGCTCTTGAGCAATATAACTGAGAAGTTTAAGCTGATTCGCCATCTGATTATTGAGGAGATTCTGTTTTGCTTCAACTCTGTAAAAACTGCTTAAACTATCAACGATAATTAAACCTATATCTTTCCAATCCTTTAACTCCTTAAGATGCTCTATATACAAAGATTGTTCATCAAAACTCTTTACCTTAATTACAAGGATCTTATGAAATAACATCTTATCATCACATATTTGTAACATTCTTTCAATAGAAAACCCAGTTTCCGTATCAATAAAAAAGACTTTTTTCCCTTTCTTTGCTTGATCAACAGCAGCCAACATAGCTAAAGTTGTCTTTCCCGTTCCCGCTTCCCCATAAATCCCTGTTAAGAGATCTGCATGATAACCATTTCCTAAGAATTGATCAAAATCCAAAGAACCCGTTGAGATGTTCATGTTCCTATCAAGGCATCTGGTATTAAATAGTTTTTGAAATAAAAACACATATATACTACTTCTTGCAAAATATCCTTAAAAAGAGGCACTATGTTAGAATTATTTAAAAAACTCCCAAAAATTATCCCAGAAGCGTATGCTTTAGGATGTATAAAAGTTAAACCCTATAAAAATATTCTTGTCTGTGGGATGGGTGGCAGCGGATTTCCCGGATATTTATTAAGAGATCTTATTGAAACTCCTGTAGTTATTGCTCAATCATATACGATTCCTCACTACGTTACACAAGATACCTTAGCATTTATCATTAGTTATTCTGGAAATACAGAGGAAACTCTTGCTATGTTGAAAGAAACAAGAAAAAGAACAAAAAATATTGTTCTTATAACCTCTGGAGGAAAATTGTCTCAAGAAAAAGAAAGAAAAATTATTGTACCTAAAGGCATGGAACCGAGAGACGCTCTTCCATATCTCTTTTTCCCAATGTGGGCAATTATCAAAGGGAAGGATGTAAAAGAGACGATCCAAATATTGAAAAAAATCTCGATTGCCGATGCACATAAATTGGCAAAAAACCTGATGAAGAAATTTCCCATAATCTATGCCTCTGCGGAAAATGGAGCTATTGCTCTTCGTTGGAAAACACAAATTAATGAAGATGATAAAACTCTCGCAATTGCCAATGTCTATCCTGAGATGAATCATAATGAGGTTGAGGCTGACTTCAAAAAAACATACACAATCATTCTTCGAGACCCCTATGATCATCCAAGAATTCAAAAAAGAATGAATCTTACAAAGAAACACCTCCATGCAAAGGAAATTCATCTAAAAGGCAAATCTAAACTAGCAAGAATGCTTTATGGAGTATATTATGGAGATTTAACAGCATACTATCTAGCATCCCTATACAAAAAAGATCCCTATGCATATGTTTTTATTGAATCCTTAAAAAAGAGGTTGTGTAATGAATAAGATTGCAATAGACATTGGTGGAACATTCATGCGTGTTGCTTTATTTAAGAATAATGCTATCATCAAAATGGTTAAGGAGCAAACTCCAAAAACTAAAGAAGCATTCATTAAGCAATTGATTGAACTAATTTATGAAGTAAAAGATAATCAAAAAATTAATGGTATCGGCGTCGGAATTCCTGGGCCAGCAGATTACGAGAAAGGGATTATCTTTAATCCACCAAATTTACCCTTAAGAAATGTTAACCTTAAGAAAATTCTGCAAAACAAGTTCAAAACAAAAATAGCTTTTGAAAATGATGCCTGTTGCGTAGCACTTGCAGAAAAAAATTTCGGAGTTAAAAGAAAAAATTTCTTAGTTTTAACTCTAGGAACAGGCATTGGCGGTGGCATAGTCATAGATAATAAACTCTACAAAGGAGAAGGAACAGCTGGAGAAATTGGCCATATGATCCTGCAATATATGCCCTATAAAAGAGAGCATCATGAAATCAATAACCCTGGAAGCTTTGAGATTCTTGCTTCGGGAGAAGCCATGCGCCAAATGTCTAAGGTGCAATACAAAAAAAGTCTTTCAGCAAAACAATTGAAGGATCTCGCTAGGCAAGGAGACAAAAAAGCAGAAAAGATATTAGATGAAACAACATTATACCTAGCAATGGGTATCTCGAACTTAATTTATATCTTTAACCCGGAAATCATTGTACTTTCAGGAGGAGTTAAAGAAGCAGGAGACTATTTCTTGGATAAGATTAAAACAAAAATGATCATGTTTAATCCTATAAAAACAAAAATTATTTGGACAAGAATGGAGGAGCCAGGCCTTATAGGGGCCTTAACACTAGTATGATAAAGATTGTAAAAGCACCCGTAAGAATAGACTTTGGTGGAGGAACAACAGATATTTATCCATTTACCAAAAAAGGGGGAGCTGTCCTTAACGCAGCCATCAATAGATATATCACAGGAATTTTAGTAGCAACAAATCAAAAGGTCTCTTTAGAATATCATGCACAAATTCCCACAAGCTCAGGCTTAGGTACTAGTGGAGCTATGAACGTTGTCTGGCTTTCTCTTATTAGTGATATTGAAAAGAAAAGAACTTTAGCAGAGAAAGTTTATCAACTTGAACAAGCTATCGGCATTGTGGGTGGGAAACAAGATGAATATGCAGCAGCTTTAGGTGGTATCAACTTTTTGGAGTTTAAAGATGAGAAAACACACATTACTCAAATCCATTTAAGCAAAGCCGTAATTAGACAATTAGAGAGTAAACTTGTTCTCTGTTATACAAAAAAACCGCATCTCGCCACCGATGTTAATAACAAAGTGATTGAAAGGGTGTTACAAGGAAATACTAAAACAATTGCTACATTAAAGAAGATTAGTCACGTTGCACATGAGATGAAAAATGCACTGCATGCAAACGATCTTAACCACTTTGGAGAACTTTTCAACGAAGAATGGTCCTACCGTAAGCAACTGCATCCCAGAATTACTACGCCAAAACTAGAAGCAACAATCAAAAAAGGATTAAACAATGGAGCTAATGGAGCAAAAGTTTGTGGAGCAGCCGGCGGCGGCTCAATTTTATTTTACTGCGACAACAAGAAAAAAGTCATTGAAGCAGTGAAAAAGAGCAATCACATTATTGATTTTAAGTTCGATTTCCGAGGGATAAGAGTAATCAAACATAAGACTTAAATACTCTGAGAGCGTCAGAAAGATAGGTGAATTTGATGTTAGATGATGAAGATGGTCATAGACTTCTTACCATTAAGCCATGTTTTCTCGTAACGGGGGAAAGAAGGTAGAATGAATAAGTCGTGGGTCTTGTACATGTCTACATTTCCTCCACGTGAGTGTGGAATTGCGACCTTTACAAAAGACCTTACTAGTGCAATGGATCGTAAATTTAATCCAAAACTTAAGTCTAAACTCCTTGCTTTGAATGATAATGGCAGTAGTTTTTATGATTATGGAAGTAAGGTTAAATTTCAATTGAACGATCGAGATATCGAAGCGTATATTGATCTTGCAAAAAGAATCAACAAGAATCCTACAATAAAATTAGTAAATATCCAACATGAATTTGGAATCTTCGGTGGAGAGTATGGGATGTATGTAATTCCTTTCTTAGAAGAGCTTGATAAACCTGCAGTGATTACATTCCACAGTGTTTTGCCTAATCCTGATGAAACAAGGAGAAAAGTGGTCAGAGCAATCATCAAAAGATGCGACGCTGTAGTTGTCATGGCAAAAATAGCTATTCAGATTCTTGAGAATGATTATAGTATTGATCCAAGAAAAATCCATGTCATTCATCATGGCGTTCCTTCAGTTCCATTTTCGAATAAAAATATGAAAAAGGGCCTTGGCCTCGAAGGGAGAAAAGTTATCTCGACCTTTGGTTTATTAAGCAGAAACAAAGGAGTAGAATATTTGATAGAGGCGCTTCCGAACGTAGTAAAGAATCATCCAGAGCTTCTGTTCCTTATTGTAGGAGAGACACATCCTCAAGTAAGAAAAACGGATGGAGAATCCTATAGGAATTTCCTTATCAAGAGAGTTGAAGAGCTCAAACTTAAGAATCATGTGAAATTCTACAATAAATATTTGACACTAAATGAAATTGTGAAATACTTAAAAGCAACTGACGTCTACGTAAACTCTACACAAGATCCTAATCAAATCACTTCAGGTACTTTAGCATATGCTGTTGGTTGCGGAAAAGCAGTTGTCGCAACAAAATCAGTGTATGCAACTGAAATTCTTGGTGATGGTCGAGGAATTGTAGTCGATTTTGGAAGATCAGAGCAGATTAGTGAGGCTTTGAACTTTTTGTTCTCTCATCCAGAAATTCGCAGGGATATGGAGAAGAAAGCATACGATTATGGCAGACAGATGGTCTGGAACAATGTTGCAGCAGGCTATTTAAATGTGTACAAAAATATCATTGAAATCTCTGAAAAAATTGGATTACATAAGTTTCCAAGAGTAAAGCTTTCCCATCTTATCAACTTAACAGACGATACGGGTGTTATCCAGCATGCTAAACACACTGTTTCAGATAGATCTGAAGGATACTGCCTGGATGACAATGCTCGTGCACTAATTGTTGCAGCAAAACACTATCAAAAAACCAAAGAAGAAATAAGTTTAAAGCTCATGAATACCTATCTCAGTTTTATTCGCCATATGCAAATGGAAGACGGAAAATTCCACAATTTAATGAGCTATGATCGAAGATTTTTAGACAAGATAGGAAGTGAAGATTCATATGGGAGGACAATCTGGGCAACAGGCACAATAATCAACATGAAACTCCCAGAAGGGATTAAGGCAAATGCAAAATTCATTTTCGATAACGCAATTAAGCATGTGCTTAGCATAAAAAGCTCTCGGGCAAAAGCATTTAGCATTCTTGGGTTATATCATTATTACAAAGCCCACAAACATAAAGATATTCTCGAAAAAATCGAAATATTAAGTGATAAATTAGTAAAAATGTATGATAAAGTGCACAATGAAGAGTGGATTTGGTTTGAAGATTATCTCACTTACTCTAATGGAAGACTTCCTGAAGCACTCTTCCATGCCTATGAAATTACGAAGAAGAAAAGATATTTAGAAGTTGCAGAAGCTACTCTCGACTTTTTATCAAGTATTGTAATCATGGATAATAAGCTAGTATTAATCGGCCATAATGGATGGTACAAGAAAGAAGGGAAAAGAGCGTTCTTTGACCAACAACCTGTCGATACTGCATCGATGGTTCAAACATTTTTAGCAGCACATAGAGTCACAAAGAAAAAAGAATATTATGATAAAGCCTTAATCTCTTTTAATTGGTTCCTCGGAAAAAACTCTTTGAATCAAACAGTCTATGATGATTCAACAGGCGGATGTTATGATGGACTCCTTCCGAATTGCGTAAATTTAAATCAAGGAGCAGAGTCAACGATTTCTTACTTGCTCTCTCGTTTAAGCTTTGATTAATATGAAAGGAAAAAACATTTAAATGACTGAGTTGTTGCACTGAGATGATTGATGCACTTGTTATTGTTGCTCATCCTGATGATGAAACTTTGTGGATGGGGGGTTATATCCTTGAAAATCAAGAATGGGAGTGGCACATCCTGTCATTATGTAGATCAATGGATGCTGATCGAGCTCCCAAGTTCAAAAAAGTGTGTGCAGAATTAGGAGCACAATGCAAAATTACAGATTTAGATGATGAGCATTTACAACCATTGGAAATAAACGAAGTAATCCAAAAGATAAAATCAAACATACCCAAGCAATCATTTGACTATATTTTTACACATGGAGAAAACGGAGAATACGGACATCTCCGCCATAAAGAGATTCATCTTGCTGTTAAAAAAATGATAGAAACAAAAAAAATAAAATGTAAAAACCTCTGTTACTTCTCCTATGACATCAAAGGAAACGCTTTTAACAAAGGCACTAATGCAAATGTAATTGTTCCTATGACAAACAATTTGAAGTCACAAAAAAAGAGACTCATTCAGGAGGTCTATGGATTCAGAGAAGGTATTTTTGAGAGCAATCTTTGTGATATGACTCAAGAAGCTTTTTATTTCCAAGAGTTGGCATGAAAGCACTGATTCTCTACGCTTATCCGCCCGAACCTGACGGTTTGAGTATGCAAGGTCATTTTCTCTATAAAGGATTTTTGGAAAATGGAGAAGAAGCAGTTCCCTGTCATCCGGAAGCTGGCTTGCAAAAAGAATACTATATAAAAAAATTCAAGCCACAAGTTGCTATCGGCATTGGTTACTGGGCAAATGTTCCTATTCTTGTAAACTCATTTAAAAACACCAACATTATTCCTGTTCCTTGGTTTAATGCTGATGGTTGGGTGGCAAATTATCACGATGTCTTAAGTAAACTTCCTCTCGTGATGACAACAAGCGATTGGGTAAAACAGACCTATGCTAGAGATGGAGTAAACACAAAGAATTTTTCTCCTGCACATATCGGTATTGATACAAATGTGTCTAAACCAATGCCTAAAGAAGAAATTCAGAAGATCAGAGAGATGCTTGGAGTAAAGAAAGACGAGAAAATGATCCTTACGATTGGCGGAGATGTCACAAGCAAAGGAGCTCAAGAAATGCTTGAAGCCCTTGGTCAAATTGATAAAGAATTTAAGAACTGGAAATATATTTGTAAAACCTGGCCAAGTGATTCTGCTAAAGATCACCATGGGGAGGAACTTGAGATCATGGAAAGTTTTGGAATTGATAAAAGTAAAGTAGTGTTCTTAGAAGGATGTTATTCTCAAGAGTTTATGCCTTGTTTAATTAATGCCTGCGATATTTACGCAGCCCCTTCACGTTTAGAAGGTTTCGGAATGATTCAAGTAGAAGCCATGGCTTGCGGAAAACCAGTTATCTCTATTGATGGAATGGGCCCTAAAGAAACCATTATACATGGAAAAACAGGATTCCTTGCTAGGATCTCCAAAACTGTTGACCTAGAAGAAGAATGGGTATATCCTTGGATGGGCTTTTCAGAAAAGAAGAGAATCAAATTTGACAAACCAAAAGTATTTGCTTATCGTGCTAACGTAGATGATTTAACAAGAGATACATTAAAACTATTGCAAGATGATCATTTAAGAGAGCAAATGGGAAAAAATGCTCGAGAACATGCAGTTAAGAACTTCCATTACACAGTAACTTCTAAAAAAATAATAAACTTAATAAAGCACAAACTTGATTTGGAATAGTAATGGTTGAAGTTGAAAAAGAAATGGTATTAGTAACTCCAGACTCGTTTAAACCTTCTTCTAAACTATTTTCAATTTTCGGAGTGTTTAATCCTGCTGCCATTCGTTTGAAAAATGGAGATATTCTCTTGTATGTTCGCGTAGGAGAAATTCTGAAAAAATGGCAAGATGCATCTTATTACTACTCCCCTAGATGCATCTCAGAAACTAAATTTAGAATTATTGTTGACAAATTTTCTAAAGATAAAGTTATGGATTTAAATCCTCCGTACGGATTTTACTTCAATAATGGCACAGTTCGTTTAACTTATATCTCCCATTTCAGAAGAGTGTTGCTTGATAAAACAGGTATGAAGATTAAAAAAATCGAACAAAAACCTTCATTCTATGGTGTTAAAGATGATGGCGAGCTAGGAGTAGAGGATCCAAGAATTGTATATTTTGAAAAAGAAAAAAATTACTATATGACCTATGTTTCTCTCTCTCGATTAGGGAATATCTCAACAAGCTTTGCAGTTTCTAAAGATGCGTATCACTGGCATCGAAGAGGCGTCACCTTTAGGCATCAAAACAAAGATGTAGTCTTATTCCCAGAAAAAATTAACGGAAGATATGTTGCCTTACATCGCCCAGAAGGAAATTTTGAATTCACTTTGCCTCATGTTTGGATTTCTTTTTCTAAAGATCTTGAATACTGGGGAGATGACAAAGTATTGCATATCACTAAAGAGGATAGTTGGGATTCTGGAAAGATAGGAGCAGGAGCTCCCCCCATTAAGACAAAACACGGCTGGTTAGAAATATATCATGGTGTGCAAAGGACTCAAACAAAAGATAAGTTCAGCTTAAAAGATATTTTCAAAAAACATGGGAGAACTCATTACTCCAAGAAGTACAGTGCAGGTGCTCTACTCTTTGATCTTAAAGATCCTAAAAATATTATTACAAAATCAGAGAGCAATACCCCGTTTCTCTCCCCCAGACATAAATATGAAAAAGAAGGTTTTGTGCCTAATGTTATTTTCCCTACAGGAGCTATTTATGATACTTCAAAAGAATATCTCTTAGTCTATAGCGGTGCAGCCGATAAAGTGACAACAGTTAAGAAGATTGCTTTGTCTGAAATCTTTGAACATTTGAAAGTTTGATAAATTTAATAGAATGTTTTATTCCTCCCGCATAGGAGAATGCTAAAATTTTCCAGATTCAGTCTACATCTAATACTATTCAATACAAAAAGAGAAATTATTTTACTAAAAGAACTTTTTTCTTTTTTACACACTGATACGCATACAAATACATTCCAATTGACCAGCTCTGATACTCACTACCTCGTGGATTTCCCTTTTTAGCATCAAGCCATTCGCTAAATCTCCATTTGATGCCTTTGCTCATATTTGCTTTAGCTAAATTCTCTAATTCTTTCTCAGCTTTTTTATAATATTTAACTTTAACTAAAGCAGCAACATAAAATCCTCCAATATAGGGCCAAATGCCACCATTCAAATACCAATGAGGTTCTGAAATACATTTGTCAAAATAGGGTTGCCAATCTTTTGTATTCCTATAAAATGGAGGGTCTAAACATTTCACAGGAAAAGGCTTATTGATTCTCTTTTTCTCGATATACCAAAGAATTTTTTTTGATTTATCTTTATCAGCCAAGCCAAAAACAATTGCTAAGATATTTCCTAAGCTATCAAACCAAGGTCCCTCTTCCCTAATACCATCATGATCTTTCCAAGCATAAGCCATATAATATCCTAATTCATCGTCCCATAATTTCAACCAAGGCTTCTTTCCACCAGAATTTACTAAGGTTTTAATCTCTTCAGCTTCCTTTTCCATGCCCATAAGACGTAATGCATAGTAATACAAAGCTTGTGTACTTAAGACATGACCATATTTATGAGGGAAAGCATCTTCCCAATCCGTTGTTGGCTGTTGCGCAGGCAATTTATCATTTCCAGCATCCTGATATTGAAGCCAAACTAAAGTCTTATCAATATTTTTTTTGTATTTTTTTAATAAACTTCTATCTTTATAGTTAAATGCATAGTTATACTGTCCAATAATATACCATAAACTAGAATCAATAGTTCCAAAAGTAACTAAATGTTTTTCAAAATCCACACAATTTGGGATTTGCCCTTGTTTATGCTGATTTTTACTGAAAGTGGCTAAGGTTGTTTTATAACATTTCTGAATAGCATCATCCTTATACAAACTTGCTCCCATAAAAGAGATCATACTATCACGAGGCCACACTGATAAATACCCATATTTTGTTCCAGAAGCATATAGCCCTCTAGGAGTAATGCTATGATGCATAATTTTCTTTGCTTCTTCAAAGGTTTGATCCACTAAACTCAAAAAACTCACCTCATTGTGTTATTCTTGAAATGAGTTTAAAAACATTTCTAAAGACTAAAGAACTCCATAACCTTTATTAATGTTCAAGGATTGCCAAAAACATGCTAAAAGAGATCAGCCTTAAAGTGATGGAAGCCTTACAAGAAGAAGCCTATAAGGGCGTTGTAAGGATTGATTCTGAGACTATGCACCAGATCGAAGTACGGCCTGGAGACATTATTGAGATAGAAGGAAAAAGAAAAACTGTCGGTATTGTTGATAGAGCATACCCAACAGATGTAGGTCAAGCAGTTATTCGAATGGATGGAATTCTAAGAAGAAACGCTCGTACAGGTATTGGAGAGTTAATTAAAGTAAGGAAATCCGAAGTAAAAGAAGCTAAAGAGCTTATTATTGCTCCTGCACAAGAGGGCGTCATGATTCAAGCGAATCCTATTCTATTTAAACGAGGTCTTTTAGGAAGAGCAACAGTCAAAGGAGATGTTGTAGTTCTTGGTGGCGCTAGAAGAAGAAAATCAACGATGTCAGACTCTCCTTTCTTTGATGATGTCTTTAATATGTTTGAAGATTCAACGTTTTTTGGTGGCTTTAATCTAGGAAATTTAAGATTTATTGTAGTTGATACTAATCCTAAAGGTGCCGTTGTGATAAGTGAAGCTACAAATATTACTATTAATCCAAAAGCAGTGGAAGTTTCAGAAGAAAAAGTTCCTGAAGTTACTTACGAAGATATTGGGGGTCTTAATGAGGAGATCACAAGGATACGCGAAATGGTAGAACTTCCTTTGAAACATCCAGAGCTCTTCTTAAGATTAGGAATTGATCCTCCTGCAGGGGTACTATTGCATGGACCCCCAGGCACAGGAAAAACGCTTTTAGCAAAAGCCGTTGCTACAGAGTCCGAAGCTAATTTTATGGTAATCAACGGACCCGAGATCATGAACAAATTCTACGGAGAGTCAGAAAGAAAAGTCCGACAAATATTTGAAGATGCGGAAAAGAATGCCCCTTCGATTATATTTATCGATGAAATAGATGCCATAGCTCCGAAAAGAGAAGATGTCCATGGGGAAGTAGAAAGAAGAGTTGTAAGTCAGTTACTGACTCAGATGGATGGTTTGAAAGCAAGAGGTAGAGTAATTGTAATAGGCGCAACAAACAGACCAAACTCTATTGATCCAGCTTTAAGAAGACCCGGAAGATTTGATAGGGAATTAACTATAGGCGTTCCTAACCAGACAGCTCGATTACAAATTCTTAAGATCCATACTAGAAATATGCCACTCATTGAGGTTCCAAAAAATGAAGAGGATGCTACAAGAATCAGCAAAGAGCGAGAAAAGTTATTGAAAGATCTTGCAGATATTACTCATGGATTTGTCGGAGCAGACCTATCTGCTTTATGTAAAGAAGCAGCCATGGTAGTTTTAAGACGGATATACCCAACATTAAATTTAAAAGAGAAAGAGCCACTTTCCGAAGAAGTTTTAGGAAAATTAATGGTTGCTCAATCTGATTTCTTAGAAGCATTAAAATCTGTTCGCCCATCAGCAATCCGAGAATTTTTCGTTGAAAAACCTAATGTGAAATGGGGTGATGTTGGCGGTTTAGCAACGATTAAGCAAGAACTAAAAGAGGCTATCGAATGGCCATTGAAGCATCCAGAATCATTTAAGAGATTAGGAATTAGACCACCAAAAGGAGTATTATTGTATGGTCCTCCAGGAACAGGAAAAACATTACTTGCGAAGGCAATAGCTACCGAATCAGAAGCCAATTTCATTCAAGTAAAAGGTCCTGCCCTATTGAACATGTGGGTTGGTGAAAGTTTACCTTATAATGAAGAAATTATTGTAAAAGAGAAAGGTATTGTAAAAAGAATGCAAATTGGGGAGATTGTTGATAACAAGAAAGATGTGGAAATTCTTGCTTTCGATAAAGATAAACGCATTGGATTTACAAAAATTCATGATTATATCAAACACAACCTAACAGGAAAATTGCTCGAGGTGACAACTCGAACAGGAAGAAGAATAAAAGTTACAGATCACCATTCTCTTTTCTCTTTTGTTAATGGGAAGCTTATGGACATTCCAGTTAGCCATTTAGTTCCCAGGGAGAGTTATATTGCAGTACCTAAGAACATTAATTTACCCAAGGAATATCTAAAAGATGTTAACCTTTACGATTATTTCAAAAATGACAAAGATATATTTGTCTCTAACACTAAGGAGCATTTATCAAGGGCTAAAAAGATATTAGGCCTAGAAAAGACATCTATAATAATGGGAATCTCCAAGAAATATTTATCAGATATCATCGGGAAAAACTTGCCAATTTCTATTACAAAATTTGATGATTTGATGAAAGAATCTAAATTGATGATAGACCTTTGCGAAATAAAGATTAAGTTAAAAGGGAGTATTCATGAGTATTCTCCTATTTTTCCTCTAAGCAAAGAATTTTGGCGACTTATTGGAATTTGGGTTGCTGAGGGTGATTTCAATGGATACACAGTAAGAATCCATAACCAGAATAAAGAGATAAGAGAAGATATAAGACAAATAACAACACGGTTTAACTTTAGTGTTTCTGAGATGGAAACATGTGTTACTTTGAATTCTTTGTTCTTGCAGAAAATATTAAAGAACTTCTTCAGGTTAGAGGCGGGAGCAGCCAATAAAAGATTACCTTCTCTGATATTTACTTTAGATGGGGAAAGCAAAGCAAATTTGCTCAAGGGATACTTCAGTGGAGACGGATCTAATTATGGAGACAAAAAAGGAAAATTTAAGATAGAAGCAGGAACAATCAGCAAAGGTTTAGCCAATGACATTATGTATCTCTTACTTGATTTTGGCATTGTTGCTACCTGTTATCAAAAGAGAGAAAGAACCGGAAGTACAACTTATAGAATATCTATTTTAGGGGTGAAGAACTTCGAGCGTTTCAAGAATATAGGATTCATTGATGAAATAAGGAACAACAGAATTTTACAGTACATTAATTCCAGAAAATGGGCAAGATCTGATGTAATCCCTCTATCTGGAGAGTTATATGCACTGGCTTCGCAACAACAAAGTGTTTATAAAACAAATACATGTATAGGGAAAGAGAAATTGAAAAATCTACTTGTCTATGTAGATAAAAATAAAATCAAATATAAAGAGTACTGGGATTTAGTTGATGGCGATATTTTCTTAGATTTAGTGAAAGATATCAAAGTACTTGAACCAGAGGAATTTGTGTATGATCTTTCTATCTTTCATCAGGAAAACTTTGTTGCAGGCTTTGGAGGAATCATTGCCCACAACTCAGAAAAAGGAGTGCGGAAAGTGTTTGAGAAAGCACGACAAACAGCACCAACAATAATCTTCTTTGATGAAATTGACGCATTAGCTCCAAAACGAGGGCTCGATTCTGGAAACGGTGTTACAGAAAGAATCGTCAATACTTTCTTAGCTGAAATGGATGGCATTGAGGAATTAACCAATGTCGTTATCATTGCTGCAACCAATCGACCCGATATTATGGATCCTGCTTTACTTCGCCCAGGAAGATTTGATAGATCATTATTAACTCCTCCTCCTGAAGAGGATGCCAGATTTGAGATATTCAAAATTCATACAAAGAATATGCCCATCGCTCTTGGAGATGCAAAAAAAACAAAACCAAAGAAAAGTAAAAAAATAAAGGCTGAAGAATCTCCAAGTGAAGATACAACTAAAACTGAAGGGATAACTAAAGATGATTTCTTACGCTCTCTTGCTGGAAAAACCGAAGGATATGTTGGCTCAGATATCGAGGCTATTTGTCGAGAAGCAGCTATTTTGTCTTTGAGAAAAGATATGGAAGCAAAAGAAGTTCAAAAAGAAGCTTTTGAAGAAGCATTGAAAAAGGTAAAGCCATCTGTTTCAAAAGAAGCAATGGACATTTACAGAAAACTAGAAGAAGAAAATCTTCGAAGTGCAAAAAACCCCATAGCTAAAGAAGCTCCCCTAGCATATGTTGGATAATCACAAATACTCTTTAATAGCCTGAATCCATCCTTTAGGATTATCTCTCTTCATGATTCCAGCAACCTCAAAAACAACCAAATTTTCAACACCTAAAGAAGCAAACATTTCCAAATCCTTCTTGAACTCATGAACATTTTTGAACGTGGGTTCATTCCCATAAATTCCTGGACCAACACATCCAGTAGTAAACATAACATGATTCCCTTCATTCTTTAATTTCTTTCTAATAAAATATCGATAGTAAAAGTTAAGCATCCACTTAAAAGGCTGTGAGAAAAATGTAGTATAAATAAAATAATTCTTTCGAATATTCTTATATGTTCTAACATTCCCACCATATCTTCTGCTCAACCAAAGAGGAAAGGGAAATCCGCTTGCAATAATTGAGGTATCTTGACTTAACTTATGAATAGTATGGTACAAATAATGTCTATGGTGGTATCGTTTTAAGAACAATGCAAAAAATCCATATTTGAAAATTGCGAAATCTGAATATTTTCTAAAATGAATAGGAGGTTCAAGGTCAATCTTAATAGGAATTTTTCTAAAGTCTTTCAAAGCATCAATCCCTTTTTTTGATGTAGCTCCAGAAAACCAATATCCTCTATTAAACGACAAGGTAGGCCACGCCCCAACTTTAATGAAACGATTCGCAACGTTCTTTCTTTTTGCAAAAAATTCTTTTTTGTTTCTTGCAGTAATATAAATAGAACAAGGAAAATCGATCAGTTTCTGAAATGCTTTCCAATCTACACTATCTGGGAATTCACACCAAAAAGTAACGCTTTTGAAAGCCATTGATAAAAAATAGAAAATGCTCTATAAAAAGATTATGGTACTATGCGGCTCAGTTGAAAGTCTCCTGACTTCTTAAATGAAGATTGTGGGCGATAGCCCTACAATAGACTTCTGCTCTTTGTGAGCAGAGCGCTCTCGCTAGGA
>Ga0209541_10007356_pt1 | contig 18553 bp, 17 predicted proteins | sample RifCSPlowO2_01_FD_184027 | JGI IMG/M metagenome (GOLD analysis project Ga0209541, IMG submission 184027) | Groundwater microbial communities from Rifle, Colorado - Rifle CSP2_plank lowO2_0.1 (SPAdes) (version 2) | ecosystem: Environmental > Aquatic > Deep subsurface > Groundwater | place... | reverse complement strand
TCATTCTTGCGCCTTATGGTCTCCATAAGCTTCCCTCTGGTGAGTTTCATGCTCCAATGTAACTCACCGTAGGGAAATAGTTTCGGGATAAGACAGGTTTGGGCGGCAACTACATTTTCACCGAAGCCGGTTTGGGATCGGCAGGCACTTCCACCTTCCGGGGAGATTTTCGCGCAATGAGGTATTTGCTCTTGTCTTTTTCCATGTCGGTGAAGAGATCCGCAACCTCCCGGAGCCTTGAGGACGTGGTTCGGGCAAAGGAGATGACTTCTGCCTTGCAGCCAAGGGCTTTGGCATGCTCCACAAGGTCTTTGAAATCTCCGTCTCCGGATACCAGGACAACAACATCGAGCTTGGATGCAAGACGCATGATGTCCATGGCGATGCCAACATCCCAATCTCCCTTTTTTGCCCCTCCAAGGAATACCTGGAGGTCTTTTGATCTGAGCTCATAGCCAATGTGCTCCAGAGCCTCAAAAAACGGCTTTTCCTCTCCAATATCTGCCTTGATCACGTACGCAATTGCACGGATCAGCTGCCTTCCCTGCGTAGCTGTTTTCAGAATGCCTGCAAAGTTCACCTTTGAATCAAACAGCTGCCTTGCAGAATAATACATATTCTGCACATCTATAAAGACTCCTACCCGCTGGTTTTTATGCTGGTTTTTCATTTCATCACCTGAATTCCCATTTTGTCCGTATGATAGAGGCAGTATGATTTGTGGGCTGTATTTTGACACTGTCTCCTTGGCTGAGCCTGGCGATGGAGGGGTTGTTGTCTGCGGCCAGGCATGCCGATCCCCGATCAAGCCTGAAGGTGATACGAGCAGAATCCTGGACGACGACTGAGGGCTGGTCAGATGTCACATTATTGAATGCGATGCCCAACCCTTTGCCAAAGGACCATTTGGTGATGGATTTGAAGTAGGCTGCGGAGCCAAAGGGCGTAGCAACCACAATGCCGTCTCCGATCATATTTGGATACTGCTCTTTTCCATTGATGAAAACAGAAAAGCGGATCGCCTCATTCGGCTTTTCGTTTCTGAGGATGATGTCGTTGACTGCAAGCCAGGATTTCCCTTTCAGGGTTGCCCTGATTTTCTTATGGGAATCTATTGTGTAGTCTCCATCTTTGAGGAGCTTTACCATTTCGACAACATCTGCATTGGAACAGGTATTGCAGATGCTTTGATCACGATAGAGGAATTTTGGGATTCCGGGATATTTACGCTCTGCGTACAGGAATGTTCCGTCTCCGCCCAGTGAAATGATGATATCCGGCCTATTGGATTCCTTGATCCCGCCTGCCTGCAACGCTTTTTGGAATTTTTTCCTGGCTTGAGCGGACTTTGAGATAATCCTGACTTTCATCGCCTTTCCAGAGACTGGGGTATTATTTAAAGGTTACTTCAAATTTTCACCGGAGCCGATCGGTACGAAAAGAGAGGGCACAAAGAGTCAGCCAAACAGAACTTCCGGATAGAGGTATGAAGTATCTATTGCCAATCGGACAGTAATGTATGCTTGCCTGCGGCCATAGGTCTCTTGGCCTATCTTTATTCCTACCCCTACCCGAGTGATTTCATGGTCGATGGTGTCTTTTGGATTAAACAGCTGCGGATTTTTTCTGGTCAGTTCTGATAGGATTCCATCAACAGCCTGATCCACTGACTGCTCTGCAATAGAGGTCACCAGAACTGTTTGATGGCATGCTTCTCCAAGAAGATGGGGAGGGGCTTCAACTTCTTGGTTCATGGCTGCCATGTAATTACAGTGCAGCGCGGCCTGGTGGGAGATACTAGCGTCCTCCAATAACCCAAAAGACCGAAGCCTGTGTACCAAGGCATCGTGGCAGTGTCCGCTGTCCAGCCTACTGTCCATGCAGCCTCCTGTGATGCGCAATCTCTGCATCGATTTTCTTGAGAACAGCAGCAGCTAATTCAAAGGGATTCTTTCCGACAGCCGATGCTGAGTAGACCTTTCCATCAGCAAACAGATCGCCAGTGAGCTCAAACTTGCCGCCATGCTCGATATGGTGGATAGGCTTCAGCCTCAGGCTAATGCGGTCGAAATCCTTGAGCATTTTCTGGTATTTGGCTACATGGCTAGCGATGAGCTTTTTCAGAAGAGGAAAGTCTGCCTCAATGCCAAAGCCGGTGAGGAGGATCTTTTTTCCCAACTTGATTTCGGCGGGGGTTTCAGGCATCTGGAATTTTTCCAGAGGCAGGAAGTATATAAGTTTTATCTTTTTCTTCGCATGGCAGAGAGCATCATACTTTGTCATACAAATCAAAAGGCTTAAAAAGAGCAGGGGCATTTCGCTTTGCCATGCTTGAAGACAACAGGGTTGCCCTCTCAAGGGAAGTTTCAAGAGATCTCGAGGTCTATGCGCACCGATGGGGCCAGCCTTCGGAGGATGCGTTCGCGCATGCCTGCCGTGAGTATAGGCAATATCTTCTGGAGCAGACCAGCACATCAAATCCGCTCAAAGAGTTTCCGCTTATCGAACAGATGGCAGTTGCTTGTTTGAGGGATAGCAGAGAGGGGTTGCGAGAGCCTGTTGGCTACCATTGACGATGAAAGAAAGAGTTACCTTAACATTGGATGCAGAGCTTCTTGCAAAGATTGACAGCCAGGTTGATGGGCACACGATAAAAAACAGGAGCCACGCTGTGGAGCTGAGCCTGCTTCGGGGCATGGGCCAGCATGCGCCGCAGAAATTTGTCATATTGGCAGGAGGCAAAGGAACACGGCTCCGGCCAATCACCTACGAAATCCCCAAGGCGCTGATCCCGATCCAGGGCAGGACATTGACTGAGCATCTGTTTGACCTCTGCAAGAGGCACAACATCACCAACATTGTGATGGCTGTCGGCCATATGAAGGAGAAGATCAGGAATTACTTCAAGGACGGATCAAGTTTTGGGGTTTCCATTGAGTATGTAGAGGAAGAAGAGCCTTTAGGGACTGCCGGCCCGCTGCGGCTGGCCAAGGGCATGTTTGATTCCAGCTTCGTCGTTTCAAATGGAGACGAACTTAAGGATATCGACTTAGAAGAGATGTACCGGGCGCATAAGTCCAATAAGGCAGCTGCAACCATTGCATTAACAACTGTTGATAATCCAAGTGAGTACGGAGTTGCGAAACTCGACGGAAGCAGGATCCTGGAGTTTGTCGAGAAGCCTCCTAAGGACAAGGCGCCTTCAAACCTGATCAATTCCGGATTGTACATCCTGGAGCCTGAAGTGATTGACATCATCCCAAAAGGGTTTGCCATGTTTGAAAAAGATGTCTTCCCAAAGCTTGCCAAGAGAGGAAAACTGTTCGGCTACCCGTTCTCAGGCCAGTGGATGGATACAGGAAATATGAAGCGCTATGAAAAAGCATTAAAGGAGTGGAAGGGCATTGGACCGATCAAGTAGCACATCAAAGAGCAGCCGCAAACCGAATACGGGCATCTTTAGGGCATATGACATCAGAGGCGTCTATCCCTCTGAGATTTGCACAGATGACGCATACCTTATTGGCAAGGCGCTGGTTGCATTTGCCAAGGCGAAGACGGTTCTTGTGGGCAGGGATGCCCGGCTAAGCTCGCCTGCATTGCACGAGGCATTTGTCAGAGGAGTCACCGCATCGGGGGCAGATGTGCTGGATATTGGACTGGCAAGCACGGATATGTTCTATTTTGCAAGTTCGAAATACCCCTGCGATGTTGGGGCAATGATCACTGCCTCTCATAACCCCAAGCAGTACAACGGCATGAAATTTGTAAGGAAGAACGCTATCCCGATCCTTGACAAGGAGATCCAAGAATTGAGGAAGATCATCGAGGGATTTGCACCTTCCAAGACGAAACGTATCCAGAGTATCCAGAAGAAGGGAAACATCAGGGAACGGAAAGGGATTTTGAAGGAGTTTATTGACTTTACATTGTCAATTGAGCCTCTGAAAACCATAAAGAAGCTAAAGGTTGTGATGGATACTGCAAATGGCATGGGGGGGATGATTGTTCCGGAACTCTTCAAGAAAAGCCAGCTCGATATTGTGCCCATGTGCTGGGAGGTGGATGGAAGATTTCCTGACCATGAGCCGAATCCCCTCATAGCAAAGAACCGGAAGAAGTGGATTGCTAAGGTTAAGGAAGAGAAGGCGGATCTCGGCATTGCATGGGACGGAGATACAGACAGGGTTTTCTTCTGCGATGAGAAAGGGAGGTTTGTCCAGGGAGACGTAATCACAGGCTTGCTTGCGGAGATGAGCCTTAAGAAGTTTCCGAGATCAGCGATTGTGTACGATCTGCGCGCAAGCTGGTTTGTCAAGGATACAATCCTCAGGAATGGAGGAAAACCCGTCATGAATCGCGTTGGCCATTCATTTATCAAGGCACGGATGCGGAAGGAAAAGGCAAAGTTTGCCGGGGAGGTCACCGGACATTACTATTACGATTTGGGCAACTACTATGCAGAGGACTCGTATCTTGCTGCAATCCAGATTCTGAAACTTATGAGTTCAACTGGGAAAAAACTCTCAGAGCTGCTGGCTCCATTCTTCAATAATTATTTTGTGACCGGAGAGCTGAATTTTAAGAATATCGATAAAGCGAGGCTCTTTGCGAAAATAAAGAAGGCCTACCATGACGCCCGTATCCTTGAGCTTGACGGCATCACGATTGAATATAAAGATTGGTGGTTTAATCTCCGGGCATCAAACACCGAGCCGCTTGTAAGGCTGAATCTTGAGGCGAAGTCTCAGGCAAAGATGGTTTCTAAGAAGAAAGAAGTGAGCGCGATTATAGGGGGCATGGTATAGGCTCAGCAGAAAGTCGGCGTTGCCGCCTTTTTGCAAGATGTCAGGCAGGTGAGGTGTCAGGGCTTCCTCTTTTTCTTCTCGTTCATTGCCTGCTCAATAACCTTTCTCTGGCTGCCGAAGCCGAATTCCTTGCCAAGATAAAGGATCTTATAAGAAGTAAATACAAAGACAAGATACGTGAGGGAGACAAAGAAGTACTGCGGAAGGATCCATACTCCCTTCAGGTCAAAGAGGAATATCGATACATTCCAAACAGAAAACAGCATCAGGAAGATGACGCAGAGCAGGAAGTAGGTTGTGTATTCCCTCAGGGAGGAGCCTATCGACAGGGAGGATCGCGCACGCAAAGTCCAGAAGATTGCTGTGATGCCGAAGGTAATGGTTAACAGGGCTATGACGAGCTCGAAGTTGACAACGAAAAGCATCAGGGCAGTAAGGCCAGAGATGATGGCTATGATTGCGAACAGGATTTTGAGAATGTCGGGTATCATGCTGCGTGGTTGTTTGCCTCGTTTTGATTCTTGTTTTTTAATCTTTTTTGCCGTATTGGTTTACGATTGATTGATCACTGCGGTAATTATCTTTTTATCTTTTGATTGGTTCTTCGATGCGCCCAGGCTTCAAAAATCAATCCTCCTGTCGCAGAGCTGCTCGATCTCGTCAATCAGCTCTTTATTTGATTCCTTCTGGAGCGAGATGATGATGCCTTTGACGCCCCAGACGCGCATCTTGGTTGCGAGGAAATGGATGAATCTTGCGACAGTGCCTACTGCATTGTAGATCAAGAGCGTATTCAGGGAATCGAAGAATAAAAACTTTTCCTTTCCTGGAACTGCCCTTACAGCCTGGTCCATTGCGATTGAGATGTCTGAAAGGTTCTGGGGAGAGCCGATAAAGAGGCAGCTTTCAGTCTTTTCTGTCTTTCCGCCTGCTGTCTCAGTCACTGCATCGATAAAGATGATCATCCGGGTGTCAATGCGATCTGCCTCAAACTCGGTTTTTAGATTGGCGTATGGCTTGTTGAGGGTGACATAAACCCCCGGAATTGCGTTTGTTTCTGTCAATTCCTTGATGATCTGCATGTTGGTCTGCTGATATTTCGGAGCAGCAACAATAGCAAGGGCAATATACTGCTTAAGCTCCTTCAGGGCATTGTGGAACTTGTCTCTTACCTCATGAGGGTCGAATTCAGGCATGAGGAGTTCAGGGGAAATAGATTATATAAGCGTTGTGTATCCTTGGAGTTTGTGTTATCCCGAAACTATTTCCCTACGGTGAGTTTCTTCCATGCATGAAACTCACAAGGGAAGCTCGTGGAAACGATCCGAAGGAAAAACGAGGGCTGGACAATGTATCAGGCGAGAAAGATTGCGCATCTCAGCATCAGCCGTGTCAAATAGGCGAGAGTTATTATCAGGGAAAGATTTCTTTGACGACTGGGCAGCCCTAAGCTCGTGGGATGGAAGCGCAGCAGGATAATAGCAACAACATAAGGACTGGTGCATGCGATTTGAAGTATGCGCTGCAAAAAAACCGGCATTTTTGGAATTAATGTGATACAAAGTTTGTATAAATTTATACATAAATAAGATATTATTATACATACTACTTATTAAACACACAAAAATAGGTGTCTGTTCAGAGTTCTGAAATTCCAAAAAGTTTATTTACTCTTGTTTTTTCAGGAATAGAGGGGGGAATTTGATGGATAAATTTACGAAAAAACAACCAATCAACACTCTTAAAAAAGGAGACATTGTGATGGATATTTTTGTTGTTAAGATCAAGAAGGGCGTCTCACCTTATAGTAAAGGGTATTCATTCACCCTTATCCTCTCAGATTCAAGCGGCAAGAGCCTTGAGTATAAGTATTGGGGAGGCCTTGATGAGGCCAAGGTAACTGCGCTTTTTGATTCGATCAGGTCTGATTCCGTTGTGCTTGTGCAAGGAAGATTTTCATTTTATAATGATAAGCCGCAGATTGTAGCAAATGAGCAGGATATGATAAGAGTTCTGAATAGGGACGAATACGAGACTGATTTTATTAAGCAGGGGAAGAAGGATCCAGATGGGATGTATGCGGATTTGATGGCGATCATACAAAATATTGAAGAGCCGGTTTACAAGCAACTTCTTGTTTCAGTCTTCTCTGATAAAAGTATCGAGAATAAAATCAAGAAACATCCTGCAGCAATAGAAATACATCATAATTGGGTCGCAGGGCTCCTGCAGCATATGCTTGAGATTGTTGAGTATTGCAAGACCAGCTTAAAACTTTTTCCGGACCTCAATCCGGATCTGCTGATAACTGGAGCTTTGCTGCATGATATCGGTAAACTGGAGGAGTTAGAAGTAACGTCTCGCATAAGGGGGACTCAGAAAGGGCAATTGATCGGGCATCTTCCCTTGGGGATTGTATTTATATCCAGGAAGCTGGATGAGATCAATGGATCAGAGATTTTAAAAAACAAACTTCTTCATATGATTGTGAGCCATCATGGCAAAGTGGAGTTCGGCTCTCCAAAAGAGCCAATGTTTCCAGAAGCTTTAGCATTGTATTACGCGGATGAGTTAAGTTCAAAACTTACAGAGATGACAGAGTACATCAAAGAACACAAAGATTCAACAGAAGATGATTTTATGTATCACTATAAAAAAGGGATTAATGTTCTTTTGAGGTAGAGGAGACGAAGTTAAGACCCAGATTATTTAGTTCTCTGATATCTGAAGAAGGCTCCTGTAAACGCGTGGGTTGACAAGCAGTGGTTTTCCATCAGCGAATTTTCAATAGTTCCTGTTCAACGCTCCCTTGTTTTTGGCGGCTCTGGGATGGGTTCGCTTAGTATGCGGTCTTAGAAACTATAGCCTAAGTATGATACAAAAATAGTATAAATCTACATACATTGTATTTTAATCATTATTAGATAGTATACTGATAATACGTAATCTGTATTCCAATAGTTACACAAAGAGGGTTATTTATAGTTGATAGATAGTAAGGATTATACAAAATTAGTAAAAAAAACAAAATCTTTATATATCGATATACATAAAAGTAGATTAGTTGCATGAATAGTAGCCTTGAGCAAAAAAGAGGGAGGATTAGTGATAGTCCCAAGACTGCGGAGAGTGATTTTCTCGTCAAACTTTTGGGGGAGATTGCTCAAAGACTAAAAAGTGAATATGGATATGTTAACGAACAGCTCGTCAGAGTCTATGGAGAAGAAGGACTCACCGAAGTGTTGATTCCGGTCTCAATATTTTCTGTTGGTTTATGCCCATCTGAAGCGCTAACCAAGTATCTCAAGGAAGAGAAACAGCTTACATACCATGAAATAGCAGTGCTCATCCATAGGAACGAGAGGGGGGTATGGGCAAATTATCAGAGGGCAGTAAAAAAAAGAGCTTCTCGATTAGAGATTAGCGAGACCGATTCTGTGGCCGTTTCTGTATTTCAGAATGATGGGCTTAGCATTCTGGAATGCCTTGTTTCCTATCTGAAGGATGTTAGACATTTGAAAAATTCAAAGATTGCCAAATTACTGAATAAGAATCCGAGTAATATTTGGATTGTATACAAGAGAGCGAAGCAAAAGGAGGCGAAACAATGAGAAAGAAGTCGAAAAAAGGAAAAAAATCTGGCAGCGAAAATAAAAAGATTATCTTTGTGTGCCTGGCAGTAATGTCAGCATTCCTTTTTGTGATATTTTTAACCCCGCAGGAGATAAGCAGAGGTGGCGATTCGGTATCAGGTTTTGCTGCAGTCGATACGGATGCGGAAGCTAAAACAAACAGGGGGCTGGGGCTAGGAGAGAAAATGATTCTTGGAGACCTTGAACTAAGCGTCACCGGCGCGGATGAGGAAACCTACTCTATTAAGGTGCCAAAAAGGATTGATACAGGATCTGATTATATCCTTAAGTACGAGCCTGTAACAAAAACCTTCGAAAAGGTATATGTTAGTGCCTTCAATCCGACTGCTGCAGATATTGTCTTTAACTCCATAAAACTGTTGGATGATATAGGTGAGGAGTACGGAATTGACTCAAATCCCTCTGATGCTGATCTGGTAGAGTTTGGCAGGGACCCCATTGTTTCTCCAAGCACTTTGAGGAAAGGCTATCTGATCTTCTTGGACGTTTCTAAGGATGCCAGAACATTGCAGTTGGTTTTTGAGTTAGAATCAGGTGAGGAGGGTGTGTTTGAATTTGAGAGATAAAGAAAAAACAAAAGGAGGTAAAAATGGAAAAAATAGGGTATAAGGGAAGTAAGGGGCGAGAAATAGTTTTCACTGCCCTAGTCTTGGGTCTGGCCTTGCTTTTGAGTGCTTGCGCGACCCAAGAAATTGAAACAGAAAGTCAAGCAGTAGCAGAAATTGAAGGGCCTGCTGCCTCTGTGATTCACCAGGCTGTAATTGGTGAAAAGGCTAATCTCGGAGGCTTGGAGATACTGGTAAGCGAGCCGGAAGAGGGTAGATATTCCTTAAAGATGGTCAAGACTACGGACACAGGGGAGTCTTTTGTTAGAAGTTTGGAGACGGTTGAGAAGACATACGAGAAGATATATGTTGAGGTGCTGAATCCGACAGCCCAAGATATCGTCTTTGATTCCGTAAAACTGCGGGATGACCTGGGTAAGGAGTACGGCGTAGAGCCAAATCCTGACCCGAGCGTTGAGCTTCAAGAATTTGGCAGGGACAAAATTGTTTCTCCAAGCACCTTGAGGAAGGGCTATCTCTTCTTTTTGGATGTCGCGGAAGGCGCCAAAACACTGGAGCTGGTTTTTGAGCTTGAATCTGGTGAGAGGAGCGTATTCAAGCTAAGGAGGTGACCAAAAATCCAGAAGTTCATTCCAGCATTTTACGATGCTGGTTTGATTTTTGGATAAGAAAAAGAGGGCATCATGGTGGGTGAGCTTATGAAAACAAAAAAAGGAAAGTTGGGCAGGACAGGCATACTAGTTGTGATGGGCAGCTTAGCCGCTATCTTCCTTATCAGTTTCTTGCTGATCAAGATAAAAGGAATTACCGGCGCGGCTGTTCTGGAGACCGAGCAAATAGAGAGGGATAGATTGCAGATAGCTGCGGGGGATCTTGAAGAAGCAGCGTATAGGTATTATGACCTCAACTCTGACGACTGGGTGAACAGGAGCTATTATAGAATATGGGTTGATGTGTACAATCCTGGCCAGGAAGTGCAGACTCTCAGCTCAATCAGGCTCGTTGATGGATCTGGAAACCAGTATGATCCTTATGCATCGATAGCATACCAAATCTCTCAAGATGAGAAGGTGTTTGGCAGTTCTTTGAAGATTTCCCCCCATGAGAGGCGGGAGGGGTATGTAACTTTTCCTGTATTGGAGACCAAGGATGTGAAACTTGTTTTTGCGATGGGGGGGAACGTGAATATATTCAATCTTGGGTAGGCACATGGAAACAAAAACACGCTCATTGAGGACGTTATTATTGCTGGCATTTGGACTTAGTGGTATGACTGCCTTGATGTACGAAGTTGTTTGGACAAGGCCGCTGCAGTTAATCTTTGGGTCAACGATCTATGCAGTGTCTGCAATGCTGACCACGTTGTTGTTTGGCTTTGCTCTTGGCGCGTATATCTTCCGGAATTTAGCAGACAGAGCCGAAAGGCCTGCGATGATATTTGCCGCATTGGAGTTGGGTATCGGCCTGTATGGGTTCATTATACTGTCATTGTTTGAAATATTGCCATCGATATATTTGGGCTTACTTGAGGTTCCAGGATTCCAATTTGTGCAGTTTATACTCTCTTTTGGTGTTCTGATCATCCCTGCTACGCTGTTTGGCGGGACATGGCCTATGGTTAACGCCGCTTACTCAAGCTTGGAAAAGCTGGGGAAAGATACGGGAATGCTTTACTCGTGGAACTCGGCTGGCGCAGCATGCGGCAGTATCGCTGCAGGGTTTATTTTGATTCCTGTTTTTGGCATTGCTAAAACATCGATAATTGCTGCTTTTTTGAATGTGTTGATAGCATTGCTTGTTTTTGTATTCATACGGAGGAGAAATGAAAATCGATAAGCCTCGTGTGGCGCTATTTGGGATTGTGGGAGTGATTGTATTGCTGGGGATAGTTTACGTATGGGAAAACGCAAATGCGCCCATAACATGTGAAGAGTTCCAGGACAATCTAATATGGAGCAGCGGTATGAGCAATGCGCAAGATTCAATTTCGTATTACACATGGAAGGCAGGAGATGGGTGCTTAGGGTCTCACTGTTTCGTGCAAAGGATACGTGTGTATGTTAGAGAAAGATATTATGGCGATGAAGAGCTTGGAAGGAGTTATGTCCAGATTTCAAATGCAGAGGAGGCCAATTGTAATGATCCTTCAAAGGCTGTCTATTCAAGATATGCGAGTTATAAGGAGGCAGGATACGAAGAGAATCTGCCTGATCGGTGGGAGTGGGATTGCGGCGAAGGCCAAGAAAAGAATCTTTGTTCCCTGGATCGATCCGAAGGGTACTATGATACTGATTGTTTTTCTGTAAAGGTTGGAGCGGATAAGTCTGCTTTGATTGACGTGACGAAGATAGATTATACGTGGTGCTGGGCTGAGAACAAGGGGTATGGGAAAGGCGAGAGCGTCGGCAATACCGATGCTGCCTCATCTTGGAGTTATGCGGTATTACTGTTCTTATTTGCAATTTTGATCTTTACGTATGCAAGGTGGAAACATGAATCTTAAGAGAATAATCTTAACTGCATTTGCGGCATCTGGGATAGCTGCATTGATGTATGAAGTTGTCTGGATACGGCCCTTGCAGTTTGTTCTTGGTTCAACTACATACACGGTAAGCATCATTCTTGCCGCATTTATGGCTGGCCTCGCATTGGGTTCGTTCATCATCAGTAGATACACAGACAGGATTAAGAATTTGCCAGCAACCTATGCTTTGTTAGAATTAGGCATTGGAGCGTATGGGGTTTTGCTTCTCACGATCTTTAACAAATTGCCTGATGTTCATAGAGTTGTTTACCCTTTAAATCAGAACTTCTATGTATTTGAGTTTGCTCAGTTCGTAATCACCTTTCTGGTTTTGCTTATACCAACAACCTTAATGGGAGCAACATTCCCGGTGATTGCAAGATTCTATACAACATATACAACAGGAAAATATACGACAGATACAACAGGAAAAATAGGCAAGGGAATTGGTGAAGTTTATTCTGCAAATAATATTGGAGCGATTATAGGGAGTTTTGCAGCAGGATTCGTGTTAATCCCTTTGCTTGGAATTAAAATGAGTATGCTGGTTGCTGCTGCCCTAAATATTGGCATTGGGTGTTTGGTTCTTTATCATACGTCAATACATCTTGCAAAAAAAATAGTACCTTTGGCCATCCTGTTCTTTGCAGTTTTTGCTTTTGTTGGTGAGTACAATATTAAAGAGATGTATTCTGGCGGGTTTTATCGCTCAGGATATCCAAAGGAGTATATGGAGAGCGCTGAATTTCTGTATTATAATGAAGGATTGCATGCAACGTTGTCGGTAATAAGAGAACAGGAAGGAGGGACAGTCTTGCTCTTCAATGGAAAGGGGCAAGGAAGCAGCATCATAACTGACCTGCGGGTTAATTTCTTACTGAGTTACCTGCCATTGCTGCTTAAACCAGAGAGTAAAGAGGCTTTAGTAGTTGGCTTGGGAACAGGAACAACGTCTGGTCAACTCGCGCAATTCCTGGCTACGACAACAGTAGAAATAGAGCCTGCGGTTGTTAATGTTATACCGTATTTCTCCTTTATGAACGAGAATGTACTGAGAAATCCGAACCATAAGCTTGTTATTGCTGATGGAAGGAATTATTTGCTGCGGAGCACAGAGAAGTATGATGTCATTGTTCCGGAACCATCTGATCCATGGCAGTCGTTTTCAAGCTCATTGTATTCAAAGGAATTTTTCGAACTCTCCCAAGATCACTTACGCCAAAATGGGCTGTATGCGCAATGGGTGCCATTATATGAACTGGATATTAATACGTTCAAGTCTTTTTACAGAACCTTCAATTCTGTATTTCCATATATTGCGGCATTTGCAAGCATCAAGGAAGACGAGGAATTGCCGGTAAAGTATGTTACGCCTGAGATAATCCTCATAGGCTCTCATCAGCCTATAAAGATTGATGAGGAGGGCATCAAAAAGAATTTCGAGGCGCTGCCGTCTTCTGCAAAACAATACCTTGGGCCTATTGGCCTTCGTTCTTCTGATAATGTGCTGCATTTACTCCTTTTTACAGAAGAGCAAATGAAAGGGTATGCAGATGATGCTCCCTTGGTAACAGATGACAACCCGCTCTTAGAGTTTTCAACTGCAAAAAGGGTCCTCTACCAGGATCCAAAAGAGGTACTTTCGGATATAGAAAGATTTTTGGAAAAAAGCAATGGAAAAAGATAACTCAAACATATCAAAAAAGAAGAAATCCGCTCGTGTATGGATAGAAGTTGCTGTTGTTCTGCTGTGCATAGGTCTTGCAGTAGCAGTGCTCTCTGAGAAAACAGCTGCCCAAAGCGCGGAGCAATGCGGGTTGTTTGTGGATAGTGTTGCTTTCTTTGGAGGAGGGAGCAAAGCTGCTAATGTGCAAAGGGACGCGGTATGGACTGTGGGAACAAACTGTACAGAAGCATCAGGCGAGACTGTGATAGATTGCTACATAAAAAATATCACAGCATACACAAGAATGCTGGATATTGGGGCAACAGGAGGTGGCACTATCCTTGGATATGCGCAAATGTCCAATACGAGCCAGAAAGACTGTGTCAATGCATCAAATGCCGCATATACGCGATATATTGCATATAAGAATTTCCCAAAAGGGCAGGCAGCTACATACTATGATGATTGCGGTCTTGATTCTGGCGGACCTAATACATGCAGCCTGTCGATTGGGAACGGGTATACAGATGAGGATTGTTACTCGGTACGAGCCTATGGCGAAAAATTTGCGCTGCTTGATGTATTTAATCTCAACTACACATGGTGCTATACTGAAGTATTACCAAAAGTGGAAAATCAGTCAGTAGGAACTTCAGTTAATGCTTCAAATACAACGGCACAGGGAGGCTGGGGAGATACGTTTAATTTTACTTTGTTTGCGCGGGATCCAAACAGTGATAATCTTAATGTAACAGCGTATTATAATGAGACACCAAGCTTGACTGGGGCTACGAGGCTTAGTGAATCGCCTTGCCCGAAATGCCAGAATTTTACTTCTACTTCAATACTGTTTAAAGGATTCACATGCGGCGATATAGGCAAGAGGTATTATATGTTCAATGCAACGGATAATGATACTGTTAATGGACCGTTTACCAGGCTCGTAGATCCTGACTTAACGCACTTTTTTACAGTATTAAAGGATAAGATTTCATTTTCCCACGTTGCTGGAAATGCCAGTGTTACGAATCGAGGCGCAACCTCTGGAGATACATTCGTAACGCTTACTCTCTATGGGAATGATACGACGAATAATTCTGCAATTCTCAGGAACACGACTATTACACTGAAGGTGACGAATGATAATTCCACCTATAACACGATTGGCACGAATACATCCCATGATGCAGGGAATATCAGTTTTTCATTCGGAGCAACATGCAGCCCGACAAAATACGAGGTTGGTTTGCAGAAATGGAAGTTTACAACTGACGGGTCTACGCAGGAATACCCTGATCAGGATTGTTATGATTCCGCAGAGAGCATCGAATTTTATGTTAATGTAACTGATGATTTTAATGCCTCTTTGGATAGTCATACTAATGGCACAGAGATTGATACGGACGCTAATCCAACAGTAACGTTCTCAGGATCTGTTGTTGATAGCTGCGGGTATGTAACAGGAGCAAATATGAGTTTTGATATTTATGGTCCAAGCGGGTTTCACTTTTTATGCAATGAGTCATCTAATGATGTTACTACAGGGATTTGGAGCCAGGATAGCGATTCCTACGATTGTTTATGGAATACGTCTAATAAGGTTGCTGGATTCTATAATGCCACTTTTTTGGGGTCGAAACCAGATTACGATGCTAATGCTTCAGATGTGATCACCTTCAAACTCACAGGAGCGCCCAAATTAAACAATCCAGAGGTAACTCCTAACAATGGGCCATGGGGCGCGCAACAGAAGTTTAACGTTACTGCGTCAGCCGGAGATGATGATAGAACGCTGTTTGTAAAAGCATGGATTAGCAACGATGCTCCCACGTATACGGTGTATACCCAGATTGGATCTGAGCTTAATTGCACCGGCCAAGGCTGCGGAGAAATGAATTTTACATACAACTTCTCGGGATGCAGTGATAAAGAGACTTGGAAATTCAAGTTCAACAGCACAAGCACGGGAGGCAATGCTGAAAGCAGTAGCACGTTCACTACATTGGTGCAGGACAACGTTGAACTTGAGTTAATGGCGGGCAGCGGAAGCAGTATGAACGAGACTGACGGGGCCGTTCTTGCAGTGCGTGTGAGGGACAGTATAAGGAATGTCTATGATTTAACGCCTGAGAACGCAACTGTTTATTTTAATGTGAGCGGCAGGGTAGATCAATTGGCCGGGTCTAATGAGACGAATGATGTTGGAAATGCAAGCTTCAATTTTAGAGACGATTCGTGCTTATGGAGCCCAGGACCCCAGCAATGGAAAGCATTCACTTCAGGAGATGAGTGCTACGCTAATAACGAGACTCCTACGACATACAGTATAAACATAAATACTCCTTGCGCCGCGACCCTTGATATCTCCCAGTTTAAGACTCCTAACTTCGGATTTCAGAATAAATCGTTTGGATTGAATCTTACAGTCACGTCTTCTTTAGACGAATCGAATGATACATTAGCAAAAATTCGAAATCTTCCAGATGGCTGGAAGCCTTCACCGAATGAGACGATAAACCTTACGTATATCGGCAGCGGATTGACTAAAGATGGGAGCTATGGCTTATTGCCAAACAGCTCTGGCGCGTTTACCATCAATATATCAGTAAATAACTCCCAAGGGTTAAATGAATCAGATACATTTAGCATTACCATCTACAAATGGCAGGTATCTTCCACTCCAGAGCAAGCGCTTTTGTATGATACTTCCGGTTTTTTGAATTGCAGCGACAATATTTGCAATGTTACAGAGCATGTTTCTTCAATTGATGCCACTCCCGGGAGTTCTTTGGACAGCAACGTATCAGAAGCGCAGTTAACCCAAGGACAATCTCCGCGGGAATATGTCGTTGCGCGATGGGGTTGCGAAGCTGGGGATTATGAGTACAGCAATTTAACAATTAATGCAGAAGGCGTGAGCGCCACATCGAATGTAAGGATCTCTAGTTTTAATGGGTCAGATTATGAGCCAGTGTACAGGAAAGACATTGATGATAATGCTGAAAGGATAGGTGTGGGGATATTAAGCGGGCAGATGGTTCCTGAAGGGGGATTTTGCAAGATTAAGATAGAGAATATTGGTTCAAATGACTTAATGGTTGATTACCTAAGTCTAGAAATGTATTATACTGCAGGAGCAAGGATTAAGGATATCATACCAAATGTGAATGGGATTGCTACAACAGGGATAGAGCCAAATGATGGATTCCTTAATGTTACAATCCAAGTGGAGAATGCGTTGGCCGCAAACTATACCTTTACCCTTGAATTAAATATAACAAACTCCTCAGGAGGCATGGTTAACTCATCCAGAGTCCCTGATTTAAATATTACTGGCTACACATCATTGGAGTATAATTTCACGAATATAAACACCAGTGCTTGGAGTATAGGGAATTACAGATTGGAGGCGTATGTTACAGGCGGGTTGACAACCCAGAAGAGGGAGGATTTTGTATTTATGCCCGTCGAGATAGCCAATATCAAAGCTTCTCGGTATAGGTGTAATGGGACAAATGAGTATTTTAATGTTACCATATACCACCCATTCACAGATAAGATTAGCTATAATATCAGCCTTGGGGTTCCCACAAATTGGAGCTTTACGCCTGCGTTCCGAGTTATCAATCGATCAACAGCTGGTAATTTCACTGTTCAGTTTAATGTAACCTCTTCACAAGGCACAGAGGTGGCAGGCATTAATGCCACGGCTAATTACACTTTCCTTGGTTCTGGGAGGAACAAAAGCAATCTCGTAGGCATTGAAACTTCGCAAAGTATCCCTATCCTTGAAGTGTTTAGGGAAGTGCCTACTGAGGCAGGGAATAACCTGCAGTTTAATTCTAGGCTGTTGGTACGCAACAAAGGATGCGCCCTTGCAGAAGATATCTCCTTTGTAGAGAAGGTAGCGTCTGGATGGACTGCCTATGGGCAAACACTGGATGGAACTTCAACAGGTACTACGGATATCCCTAAAGGAGAGATTCGGTTAGGAACAAGCCAGTTTGGGACAATAGCTGCAGGAGAGTACAAAACAATTCAGTATAACATCTTGTCTCATTCAAGTCAAGCCCAGCGGGGAACGATTAGATATAATTTAACGTGGGGGGCTAGGAATATATCGGAAGACAGAGAGTACGAAATAACGACCATAAATTATACAGGCGAGAAGCATTTAAGTTTTGATCTTGTGTCAGTCGGGCAGAGCACAGCTAGAAAAAGATCCGCTGATCCATCTGACAATCAGACATATAATTTCACTATAACAAACATAGGAGATGCTGCAATAATAGCAAATGCATGGAATGCGTCTCTTCTTATTCCTGGAGCATGCAACGCCACCAACTATACAGGAACTTTTGATCCAAGCACACGGAAGATAACATGGCAATTAGGCGCCTTGGCGAAAGAGGCTGTAACAAATTTTGAGTTTGTTATGAATTGCACTGAAGAAACACGATACTTACTATATGCTGAAGGGTTCAATGATACACGTGCAACACAGATATATAGAAACACAACCGCTATAAACTGTTCAGGTGCTAGCTGTTTCGATGAAAAGAGTTTTACTTTTTCAGACCCGAATCAAGACTATCAAAGGATTTCGAGTATAGATTTCTATATAAACCATAGCTGGAATGGCTTTAATCTTACGATTGCAAGATCGTCTTTAAACATTACGGATGATTCTGGAAGAGATAAGCTTGTGTGGCAGGCTTTTTCTTTTAATAACAATAAAAGTCAAAAATGGATCAATTATAGCCTAACGGAAGAAGAGCAACAGCAATTTAAGACGACATCACGCAATATCGGTGTGCGGTCTTTCACAGATGCAGCTTCGGAGGAAGCAGGAACAGTCCGCCTGGAGAATATAAGCTATTTGTGGAATCATGGCAGATTGTTTGGAGACACACAGCCTCTTATGGTCAATATTAAAACGTTTGTCTTTGTGCCAGATGCCCCAACCTTGGAAGCCCCCCCAAATGCCTCAACACAAGCGAGCGAGAACGTAGTTATCTCTTGGTTGGCGGTGAGCGGGGCAACGAGCTATTTTGTCTTTGGAGATGCAGTAGATGGGACCACGTTGTTATCAGAAACTACAGTTACAAATTATCTCTGGAGTGGTTTAAGTGCAGGTACATATTATTGGAAAGTAATAGCATCTACTGGAACACAAAATTCAACGTCATCGCAAATGTGGCAATTTACTGTAAATACATGCGCCCCGGGGGGCGGGGCTGCCGCTGATTACCCGATGAGCTTTGATAATTATACCCAGAGGATAACGGTCTGGGGTTCAAATGGGTCAGATGGGAAGACGCAAATGGGAGCGAATG
>Ga0209541_10007355_pt1 | contig 18553 bp, 26 predicted proteins | sample RifCSPlowO2_01_FD_184027 | JGI IMG/M metagenome (GOLD analysis project Ga0209541, IMG submission 184027) | Groundwater microbial communities from Rifle, Colorado - Rifle CSP2_plank lowO2_0.1 (SPAdes) (version 2) | ecosystem: Environmental > Aquatic > Deep subsurface > Groundwater | place... | reverse complement strand
TTATTCTAAGTCGATCTGCTCCAAACTTTGATGTCCGAGTTAAATTTAAAAATTTGGCAGATGGAGTTGCAGGAATAGAGGGAAGCGGCAATCTAGCTTTAGTAGAACTAACAGTTCAAGGACCTTGCAGATTTACTGAATTAAATGTTGGCCGAGATCCTTCTGATGACCGAAGGATTACATGGGGAACTTATCCCTACAGAAATCAAGTCACTTTGCGCGTTGGCGAGCAGGAAGCTTTTAAAATTGCCAAGCTTGAATATGATGATAATTTTGATAATTTTGTGAAAGATTTTTGCAGAATAAACGCTAATGTTGATTATCACTACAGAGTTGTTGAGGAAGTAAGGAAAAAGGTTGGAATAGCAGGGTCATCATCCCAAGTTAAAGAGTGCAGGGTAGGAGCTACTTGTACAGATGCTTGCAGGCAAGATGGTTTTGACTATGGAAGATGTGTTCCAGAAGAGCTTGCTGTAAGCGATACAATCCCAGATTTGTGTGGAATAGGGTCGGATACAACTTTAATTTGTGAGTGTAAGAATTTCCCAGAGGGCCCAGGTGAAAGGCCAGTTAGCGGTTAGTATAGTTTTAATATTCCCCTAAAGTTTTCTGCGGTTTTTTCTTTTTTGCTATTCCAGAAATTTTTGCCACTCCGTAAACTCCATCATAACCAGGAATAATCTCAATTTTTCCTTCTCTGTTATCAATTATTAACTTTACAAGTTTTTCATCAACAGCTTTTTTTAATTCGCTTTCATTTGTTTCAAGTAAAATATTCAATTCATTCTTAAATTTTCCAATTAACAAATCATAAATTTCAAAAACTTTCTTTGAATGAGCTTGTTCCAAGCCCAAATATCCTGCAATTACTTCTGCGAGCGGAATTAATCTGTAAAAATCTGGCTTTCCTTTTGGTTTAAATCCATCTTGACGATCTGCAAGCTCATCCACTCTATGAAGAACTCCAATTGTTAATTTGCGGCCGCATTTTGGGCATTTATTATTTTTCGCAATTGATTCTTTCGGGCTTAAAGAAATATTGCAAGACCTGTGGCCATCAAAATGATATTTTCCATAATTCGGGTCAACTTCAATCGTTCCAAGAAAACCTTCTCCTGTGCGAATTGCTTTAATTAAATTTTTATAGCTTAATTCAATATCCAAAATGTTGCACTCGCGGCCCATTCTCCATGGCCAATAGCTGTGCGAATCTGAATTTGAAACTAAAGTAAAGCGGTCTAATTTACTTAATCTCCAATTCATTTGTGGATCGCTTGAGAGTCCGGTTTCCAAAGCAAAAATTTCATTGCTCTTATCTAAAAAACATTCCTCAACAGAATTAAATCCTGAATTGCTCCCGAAAATTGAAAACCACGGAGTCCAAGCATGCGCAGGGATTATTTCAATTTCTTTTGAGATTTCTTTTAACTTTTCAACTAATTCGACACAGGAAAAAGTAAAAGTTGGGCGGCCATCTTCTTTCAAATTTCCTTTATCTTTTAAGAAATCACTTATTTGTTCTACAGTCTCAAAATTAGGTGCCAATAAAATGTTATGAATTTTTCTAATTTTTCCATCCTGTTCATAAATATTTGAAATCTCAGCCTGCAAAACAAATGGAAATCCGTTATTGCTTTTGTAAATTCCCTTCTCATCCTCTTTCAATTCGCGCTTTAATTCCTTAATCCATTCAGGATGGGTAAAATCCCCTGTGCCCAAAAGTGAAAGCCCTTTTTTCCGTGCCCAGTATTCAATTTTTTCTAAACTTAAATCTTTACTGCACGCTCGACTGAATCTTGAATGTAAATGTAAGTCTGCGAACAATTTCATTATCCCACAACCCACTCTTAATATGATATAAAAGTTTAAATATCAATTGCCCCTCTACTAATGGAAAAGGTGATGCCAATGAAAAACAAGAAAATTAATTTGAAAGAGAATTTGAGCAATATAGATTGCTCGCTGGGAGTTAATCCATATTCTGGTTATCATTGGCATCTCAGTTGAGTTTTCGGAATTAGTAAAGAACTACCCAAGTGAGAGTTCTGAGAAAAAGCTGAAAGAAGGAATAGCAGAATTTCTAAAAATCAGCGAGAGCCAAATTTTTCTTGGGAACGGCTCGATGGGTGTGCTTGACAGGATTAACAAGGCGCTTTTGAAGCCAAAAAGTTTAGTCCTTGGGTTTGAGCCGCAGTTTACTGTTTTCGAGGAGAATGTAAATTCTTTTGGCGCAGTATACAAATCGCTTAAGCTAAAAGAAAATTACAAATTCGCTGTAGAGGAATTCGTGCTATTTATTGAAAACAATCCCAAACACAAAATTGTCTATATAGACAATCCGAGCAATCCAACAGGGCAAATAATTCCTTTAAAAGAAATTGAGAAAGTTGCAAAGGTAGCGAATGTGCTAATTGTTGACGAAGCTTACGGCGAGTTTATGCCGAAGAAAAATTCTGCGGTTAATTTGTTGAAAGATTTTGATACTGTCATTGTTACTCGCAGCTTTTCAAAAGGATTTGGGCTGGCAGGATTAAGAATCGGATACGGCATAATGAACAAAAAATTTGGAAAGTTGTACGAAAAAGCAAGGCTGCCATTTGAGTTCAACATAGTAGGGCTTGAGGTTGCATTCAAAGCCTTGCAATCAAATTTAATAGCTGAAAGCATACCGAAAATCAAAGCAGAAAAGAAATTTTTAATTGTTAACTTTAAAAAGCTTGGCTTTGAAATTGCGCAAACAGATTTATCAGTGCCGATATTTTTGGCTAAATGCAGTAAAATTCCAAATCTCAAAAAAGTTTTCTCAGAACGTGGAATTTTAACCGGCGAGTACGCGACAAAAACTAATAATGAAGTTAGAATCAGAATCCCAGGCTCAATGAAAAAATGCAGAGAAATAATCAAAAGAATTTCAAACTAGCTCAGCCTATATACTTTGTTTTTTCTTCCTCTTCCTTCTCTCCCTCTTCTGCAGTTTCCTCTTCCTTCTTGACCATCTTGCGCATCATTCTCTCCAATCCAACGCGGAATTTTTCAAGCTCTTTTGCTCTTTTATCAAGCTCGCCAAGCTGAATTTCTATTTTTAGATGCTTGCTTAAAACTCTAATCACAGCTTCTGCTGCTTTTGCATCAATTAAAAGCGGATGCCCTGGGGTTTCCCCCATCAAGCAAACAGCATTCATCCCCCTTAACTGCGATAATCCAACTAATAATCCGCTTGCGCCAACAATTCCGCCTCTGAATTCTCCTTCCCCGCTCTTAAAACTAACATTATAATTTTCAAACTCTTTAATTAAAGCAGGAGAAGTTCCAGCCCCGTAAACTTTTGGCTCTTTCAAAAGCTTTCCAGTTGCATAACCACCAATAGTAATAACATCACTTACTTTGAACTCCTGTGCCACATCTAAAATTTTTGTGCAAATCTCATATTGCCCCGTAATAGTAGCTGCCTGTGCTTCTCCAACCACAATAATTATATCGCGCTTTCCTTTGCCAGTTATTGCAAAAAAATTATTTGTTATCATATCAACTGTTCCCCCTGGATTTATCATTACTTGCGGCGGAAAATGAGGGCTGTAAAGCTCTGCAAATTTTTTTCCCTTTAATTCTTTAACTAAATGTTCTGCTACAAGTCTTCCAACTTGTCCAAATCCTGGTAGGCCTTCTATTAAAACAGGGTTCTTTAATTTTGGTTTTTCTCCAAAATATTTAACAAACGTTTCCATCACGCCTCACTAAGCAATTGTTTCTTATATAATCTTCTATACTTTCCGTATTTATCCTCAGGGGAAAATTTTGCAGGCTCTGGATTAACAGTTTCTGCACCACAATTATGGCATTTTTTCTTTAAAGTATAAGTCGAACATTTTTTGCACTTAAGTATTTTTGCCATTACCTAACAAGCTTTGCACTCCCTTGAGCTTTTGTCACTTCAGCCATGACTTCTTTTGAAAATTTATCAAGAGTTTGTTCAGCAATTTTATAATTCGGAGCTGTAATTTCAAGTCTGTATCTCGGCGCGCCTAAATACTTTAGAGTTAATTCGGTATCTTTCCCTTTGTGAGTCTTAAGAGCTTTTGTAAGCGCTCCTTTAATTACCTCAATTCCATTTGAAGCTTTGCTTAAAAGTTCAAGATTTGCTTTAATTGTGACTCGTGGGATCTCTAGGTTTTCTTTTGCAATTTTCACAAGCTCTTTTTTCCAGTTCTCCGGAATTTTTGCCCCTTCAAAAGCATTTTCATCTTCAGTAAGCGATTTTTGTAAAACCACAAAAAGAGAATCAAATTTTTCAGACAAACTGTTAGCAATCTCACTAATTTTTTCTTTCTCTTTTAATCGCTCAGCTGCAAGCTCAATTAATTTTTTCGCGCGCTGCTCTCTTTTAAAATGCTCAAGGGTTTCCTTGCGCTGCGCAGCCTTTACACTTTTCAAGCTTAAGTCGATATGGCCCCTCTCTCTATCAACTCTTAAAACACGAAGAACAACTCTTTGCCCATCTTTTACATAATCATTTATGTTTCTAATCCATTTAGAAGCGATTTCTGAAATATGTATCATTCCTTCGCATCCAGGATACTCATCCAAGTTTGCGAACGCTCCATAGTTCTGGACTTTTATTATGGTTGCAACTACAAGCTCATCCTCTGAAGGATAAGAAATTTGTTGCTTAGTCTGCGGGTTAGTTGTCATAAGAGTGTTATTAGAATACCTAAGGGATTTTATAGATTACTGTTTATTCCTTCATTTCAAATTTCTTTACGCGGTAAGTCTTTGCGCGGGTTTCAGCATGCTTGCACTCCTTGCATTTATATCTTAAGTCCTGTCGCGGAGTTGGTTTTTTCCCCTCTGGCTTTGGCTTTGGAAAACTTCCATAGCCGCGCATTTTTCTCTGGAAGCGGCGCTCCCCAATTGACATTGCGCGTTTTGCATGTTTTTTAACATGCTCAATAGTATGAGGAGTGTGTTTCTTGCACCATTTGCAAAATATGTTAACTGTTTTTGGAATCTTCATCTGATTGCTCCGATAATATGAGAGAAACTCCTTATAAACATTGTCAAACCACTTCAGCCTTTCCCTTGCTTACAAATATATCTGCGTTTTCCTTTGGAAGCTTTACAACTTCCCCGCTTTTAAACGGGCCGTAATCATGCAAATCCGCGCCCACTATTTCAGGGACATCTTCTAAAAGCTTTACTTTAACATACTCCTCTCTTTCCTCAGCTTCTTTCTCGTGCTCGATTATTTCTTCAATATCCTCTGGCTCTTCAGTTTTCACTTCTTTTAATTCAAACTTATTTCCGTCAATATCTATATGCTCCCTGAAATTTCCTAATGTTAAAACTAAAGTATCAAATAAAGCGCGCTCTTTAGTTGTCATAGCTTTTATTTCTGCCTTTTCTCTCATGCGAACAGTTCTCAAAGCCTGATTAAGAATTTTTTTCTCCCTTCTGTCAATTATATCCTCAAAAATACTGCGCGCGTTCCTGCCCTCATTCGCATCTGTTTTTGCAGCGCGCAAAAAATAATCTTTTACTCCTGCATAGAATTCATCTGTTAATTCAGCGAGATTTTCAGATTTCTTTTCCTTGCGCTGGACTTCTCTCAATGTTTCGAAAGTTACAATTGCCATCAGCTGTTCACGTCATTTAATGTTGTTCAATCAGCTGGCACTTGAGATGCTGCATTCGCCTGTGAAATAAGTGCAGCGAAGCAGCATAAACTTCTGCTTCTATTTTTGCCAGCCTTGAAATACGGTAGCATTATCTTCAACAACATTTCTTTTCTTATATTTATCTTTTTGCTAAATCATAAACATCCACATAGGAGCGCACGCGCGGCTTTCTAATTTTCTTAAATACTTTTTTTGGAAGCGAACCTCTATATTTTCTCAATGTATACGTTACGGGATTTTTAATTGTTGCGCAAAATGTATCTGGGGTGCAAACTCCATATCCCTTGAAGTACCCCATGTTGTTGCAGTTTGGAGTCATCTGTGGTTTTCCGCGCTTGAATTGGCTTTCAAATCCAATCTTAACTAAATTTTCTCTTAAAGGCGGGCGATTTTTTTGATTCCAACTTAGCAGAAATTTTTCAATATCATCATTTTTCCACCCAATATTATGTAAAAATGTTGTCAAAGCAAAAACGCTTCTCTTTCTTCCATCATCCAAGCCGTGCAAAATATTATGCATGCATGGTGGCCAGAATTGAGGGCCGATTGCAGTTGTCGGAACTTTAAATTCCTCAGTGCCTATGGAAATTTTTTCTCTTGCTTCTTTTTGCGCCCAGAAAATTGCTGCCTGCAAAAGCTCAACAGCTTCATTTTCTCTTGCTTTTCCTGCATCAAAAAACTTTTTTTCAACTTTAACATTCTGTACTTTTGCCTTTTCCTTATCAAAATTTTCCAATTCATCTTTTGAAACTGGAATTGAAGAAAGCCATGTTTTTGGATGCAGAGAATACGGCATTCTAAACAAGTGTCTAGCTGCTATTATTCCAGAATCCAGAGTTAAAACTTTTTCAGGATTCTCATTAAAAGCCGCGCGCAAATCTTTATTTGTATAAAATTTTAAATATTCAATAATCGCTTTTGGAATTCTTGGAAAATCTTTTTCCACATAAGAAACATACATTATTTCCTCTGGAAAACTTTCAAAAGGAACACCGATATGAAATCCGCGGCTTCCTGAAAATTTAATTGAATATCCTTTAATATCAAACTGCTCCAAGGTTTCAACAAAAATTTGTGCAGCTTTTGCAGCTTCCTTTAAACTGCGGTGGCAATCAATGTCCAAAATTAAATCCCACCCTGTTCTTAATTCATCCAATTCGCTTTTTCGCATCTCTGTTTTCAACAGAAAGGGATTTTGCCAGCGCTCAACTGAGCAATGAAAAGAAACAGCGCCTTGTTTAACTAACTGCTCAACATCCTTTTCATAAAAAATCGCATTTGGCCGAGTTCCGAAATTTCCGCTTGCTAAAGTTGGAACAACCTCTCTGTTCTCTGCTATATCAAGCAGCGCTTTCTGAATATCTTGCCTAGAATAATAGTCTAGAATTTCTTCTCTATACATGCGGTTCTCCCACGATAAAAATAATTCATCTGGATTTATAGTTTTGCATAGGAAAGTTTATTAATTGATAATTTATACCACTTTTTTGGAGGAAGGCTATGAATGTATTAAAACGCGATCGTTCGACAGAGGCATTCAGTTCTTCAAAACTAATAAGAGGCTGCAAAAGAGCTGGCTGTACATCTACAGTTGCAAAAATAGTTGCTGCCCGCGTTCGAAAAAGAGCATACAACCGAATTTCAACTTCGAAGATTAGAAAATTAGCTATAGCAACTATAAGGATGTACGACTCTCGATCGGCTAAGGCATTTGCGGGACACAAAAGACATTAAAGTTTAATAAATAATTATACAGAACTCAATTTTATTATTTTATATTCTCAAACCTGTGCTTAAACTTCTCCAAAATTTTTGGCAAATTCGTATACTCCATATCCTCTTCGCCCAATCGATGAGGCTCAAAAGGTCCATGCCTTCTCATATAATCAGCAATTTCCTGTGCTTGCTTTCTAGTATAGTCATAAGCAATATCCGCAAACAAATCCTGCGGTCCCACTAAATTTCCATCTGAAATATTAAATCCTAAAGAAATAACTCTTGATGGTCCATCCAATCTTGAATTTCTTGCATCCAATTCAGAAACAGGCATTAGAGGACCTCTGTGCGAGCCGCGCATCCATCCTGAAACTAAATGAGGAAATGCAAATGGTTCAATCATCTCGCCAACAGATGGAAATCCTGCTTGAACGCGCGCCGCAGCGCATGGGTCATCTTTCCCAACATACTGGCCTGCGATTAATGCTAATTTATCTGTGCTCAAAACTGCGGAAATCTCATTATCAATTCTTCTGTAAATCCTTTTAATTAAATAATGCCCAGTACTTCCAACTAATGCTGTTAAATCATAAGTTTCTTCCGGAGTGTTTAGCATAATTTTTTTGTTCTCAACTATATCGTGAACCTCAAATGTAAATCCAGGGTGCATCTTTGGATCTATAGTTAATCCAGGGGTGCAAAAAGGATCTGCAAATGCTCTGTAAAACGGAAGCGAAAATGCTCCTGGGTCTGTTTTATCAGCTGCAAAAACAATTATGCTCTCTGCAGGCCGCTCAACGAACTCCATCTCAGCAACTCCTGGGCCAAGGCCTTTTACATTTCCTGCAAAAGCATCTTTCAAAAGATCTTGTCCGGCTCCGTATAACTTCATTTTTTTCGCAACAACAGTTGCTGCCTTAAAGGAGTCCCACGCAAGCTTGTGAATTTCACTAGAATCCACCCCCCTATAATGAGTCATAATCAAGTTAATATCATCTCCACAATGTGCAACATAAAAATCGTTTATAATTTTCTTTTTTTGCGCAGCCTCAAGATGTTTTTCGCACTCGTCCAAAAGTTCAGGGGGAACAACAACATGGCCTGGATAACTGCCTACATCTGCCTTAATAACACTTAAAGTTACTTTTTTTGCCATTATTCTCCCGTGCTCCTAACTTAAAACCTTCTGATATTTAAACCTTCATGTATATATTTTATCTTCTTAATTTAACTATAAGGGAGCAGAATGGTATTCAAACTTTTTGAAAAGAAAGAAGAAAAGCCACTACTTGAAGATACGGAAGAACTTCGCTACTCAAGACAATTAATTCTAAAAGAGATCGGGAAAGAAGGACAAAAAAAATTAAAGGCAGCGAAAGTTCTAATTATCGGCCTGGGGGGACTTGGAAATATTGCAGCTTCTTATTTAGTGGGCGCAGGAATCGGGAAAATAGGATTACTCGATTATGATATAGTTGATTTAAACAATTTGCACAGGCAGCCTCTATATTCAAAATCAGATATCGGAACGAAAAAAGTTTTAGCGGCAAAGGAAAATCTTCTTTCAATTAATTCAAATATTCAAATTGAAACACATGAAATAAAGCTGACTTCTCAAAATGCAATGCAAGTTTTGCAAAATTATGATATAATTTTGGATTGCTCTGATAATTTTCCAACTCGCTATTTAATAAATGACACGTGTGCGCTTTTAAAAAAGCCAGATGTATATGGAGCCACATTGGAATTTGATGGTCAGGCCTCTGTTTTTTACACAGAAAAAGGGCCTTGCTATAGATGCTTTCTTGCAAAGCCCCCCAGTCCTAGAGAGGTAAAGAGTTGTGCCGAAGCAGGGGTTCTTGGAACAGTTCCTGCTTTGATTGGAACTTTGCAGGCAACAGAAGCAATTAAGTTAATTCTTGGAAAAGGCGATACTTTAGTTGGAAAATTACTTTTGTTCAATGCATTTGAGGGTAAATTTGAACTTGCAAATTTAAAGAAAAATACAAATTGTGCGCTCTGCGGGCGAAACGCAACTATTAAAAGTCTGATCGATTATGAAGAGTTCTGCGGTTTAAAAGGAGAAAAAATGGGTTCAGAAGAAATCCCAGAAATTGGCCCCTCGGAATTAAAACAAAAGCTCGATCAAGGAGAAAAAATTATAATTTTAGATGTGCGCGAAGATTTTGAGCGTGCGATTTGCAAATTTTCAGATTCAGTTCATATCCCGGTTGGGCAAATAATGTCTCGCTATAATGAGCTAGATCCAAATTCTGAAATAGTTACGCACTGCCACAGAGGCGGCCGCTCAGAGTATGCTACTGAATTTTTAATTGAAAAAGGATTTAAAAATGTAAAAAATTTGCGCGGTGGAATTGATGCATGGGCAAATGAAATTGATCAGCGTATGCAAAAATATTGATTAGCTGAATTTTCCTGTTGTGAAAAATGTTATTAATGATCCTAATTTCCACCCCGTTATTCCAAACATATCAAAGGCAAAATTTCCTAAGAGCATGAGAATTAGGTAAGATTGCATAATCGATAGAGGGATAATTACAACTGCATTCAAGAGATCGTGAAATATTGTTGCTGGTTCTGTTATAAAAAGCATAATGTAATAAATTGAAAATCTTGCTGCATGGAAATAAATCATATACTGCAGTAAATCTCCTTTCACAAATAAAAGCGGGCTTAAGGCTATTGCAATACTAACTGCAACAGATTCGCTAAATGTTTCTGTATAATTTTCAACAGGCCCAAATGGGCTTATAAATTTCGTAAGCCACTCTGCAGTTATTACAAAGAATAGAGCAACTGGTATACTCGAGACTAAAGTTAGTATCAATCCAAAAGTTGCAACACTTTCGAAATAAAATATATCTGAGTAAGTATCTGGAATTCTTATTACAATACTTAAAATGTACAATATTCCCAAAATTCCTATTAGTTTATTCCCAACGAGAAACCCAATTATTGTAATTAATGAAAAGGCAAATATAGATCCACCTATTTTTCCAAGGCTTTTTAGCCAGTCATAAGTATTCTTAAAGAATTCTGCAGGACCTGGCTTCTCAAATTGTGGGGACCCATCTATTCGATTGATTATCATTAAATTGCTTTCACTTTCTTATTAGAAGTTTGACTATAAAAAAATTTCTATTCGTTGTGCGCGAAAACAAATCCTCAAAATAATCCTGTGCGATGTGCAAAATCTGCCCAATTAAAAATGGAAGCAGAATTGGAAAGTAATTTGAAATTAATGCAGCAATTACTGCAATTTCTATCATATGGAAAATTGGGAAAAAAGAGCTGCCATCCTTTACTGCGCGAAAATAATAGTAGGCTTTTTTCAAACTGTAATTCCCTGTCCTGTGGATGTAAATAAAATAATGGTCTACATCAAGTGCAACTGTGATTAGAATTATAACTAAAACACTCGCTCCTAGAAATGGGTAGAGTATTGCAGCTGCGATTGCTCCAATAATAGCATGATGCAGTGGAAGCATTTCGAAAGTTTTATTTATTCGCTGTTTAAATTCTTTACTATGGACTACGGGAGGCTGTTAAATTCTTTTAGGCAGCGCGAGCAAGTAATAAAACAAAGACTTGAGGACTTTAAACAAGTTTACAACTGGCCTGAGACGAAACTTTTTTGTGAATTAGCTTTTTGCCTTCTGACTCCGCAATCCCGTGCCAGAAGTTGCGATTCTGCAGTTCAAGATTTGGAAAAGAAAGAACTTTTGCAAAAAGGAACTCCTAAGAAAATCGCAAAAATTCTAAAATTAAAAGGAGTTCGCTTCTATAATAACAAAGCAAAATATATTATCGAGGCACGCGGACAATTTTTTAATGGCTCAAACAGTCTTCGCAATTCTTTAGAAGGCTGGCGCGCGCAGACAAATAGTTCTATCGATTTCAGAAATTTAGTTTCAAAAAATATAAAGGGACTTGGATTAAAAGAGGCATCTCACTTTTTGCGAAATATTGGGCATGGAGAAGAGCTTGCAATTCTGGATAGGCACATTTTAAAAAATTTAGTAAAGTATCGTGTTATTAGAGAAATTCCAAAATCTTTAACCGCGAAAAGATATCATGAAATCGAGCAAAAACTTTTCAAATTCGCAAACAAAATTGGAATTAGTGGAGCGGAATTGGATTTGCTTTTGTGGAGCGAAGAAACCGGGGAGATTTTCAAATAATTATTTTGCAATCTGTAATCCCAAAGTTTTAATTTTTCCAGTTTTTCTCAAAATATCTATCTCTGCTTTAAAAGCTTCATCAGGATTTGAAACTAGAAATTTTAAATTTTCAATCATTTGCCTGTATGCCGCTGTGTATTTTTCAATAACAGTTGGTAGATATTTTTCGTAATTCTCAACAGCTTTTTTTAAATATTCAAGAAATTTCTGCGGCGCTTTTTCTGAATTTGAATTTTCAAACGCAGCATGTGCTGCTAAAAAAATATATTGCTTTCCTGCACGGCCATAAAATCCTCTTTTCTCATAATTAACAGCGGTTTTTTCAATATTCTCTGTTTTGAATCTAACATCAATATCATAAAAATCAGAGCTTTTGCTTGTTATTTCCTTACATTTTGTGAAAGGATCTACTGGCTGTTGCGAAACTGGTTGCGAATCCACCATTTTACTCACTCTCAATTCTTGGAGCTAAAATAAAACTTAATTGCAACTTATCCAAAACTTTGAAATCAAGTTTCATTGGATACTCATTTCCAAGATGCAAATTTGCTTCTGGGCTCAGTTTTCCAGCTTTTATAAACTTCTTTAAATAATCCAATGGGAATATCGATTTTACTTTTGAGCTTGCTTTTAATTCTATTAAAGCCTCATCTCCTTTCTCAATTTTTAATTCAGTTTTTCTATTATCTCCCTCAGCACGCATTGTAAATGCGCTTGTATCCGCCTCTAAAATAATCGCATCTGAAACAATTTCTGCATCGTTTATTCCATCTTCTATAATCTCCGATTTTATCTTAATCATAACCGGAAACTCTAAACTTGGGGCTTTTTGTTCCTGTTTCAAATCTAAAAGCGGAATGTTAAAACTTCTCTTGGTTTCTCCTGAAAATTCGATGTGCAACTGGTTATCCTTTAGCTCAAGTGTAAGCGAATCTGTTGACTTTGCTCTTTTTAAGACAGATGTTAAGTCTCCTATATTAACAGCAATTTCAGTTTCCTTGTCAACATCAAAACTTCTAAATGCGCTTGCAAGCAGTCGCATTTCTACCATTGAAACATTTGCAGAATCCATTGCTCTTAATTCAATTCCGCTTTTTGTTACTTTAAAAACAGCCTCATTTATTAGAGTTGAAACTGCATTAATGCTATCCCTTAATAAATCAGGCTGGTCAATTACTGCTTTGAATTTCATTTTCTCCCACTTCAATTAACAGAATAGTTCTAAAGTAGATAGTCCCCTTTTATAAATCTTCGCCACTTTAAATCTGGAATTAGAAAGTGCTCCAGAATGCGTGGCTTACTAGCAATCCTATAATAAATGCAATAACCAACATTAAAATTGGGCCAAGTCCGCCAGCCATTATAAAGCCAATGCCCTCGGTTATCGCTGCAATCCCTAGATTCTGGTCAGGCTGCGCAACGCATGGCTTTTCTTTGTCAGCTCTTCTTGTATCCTGTGCAGAAACTACAAATGCACCTAGCACCAATGCTAGCACAAGCGCCAATATCAGGATTTTTACTCTCATTTACAATCCTCCTTTGTTTAATAGTAAGTGAGCCTTTTTATATAACTTTTCATTAAGTGCAGGAGCTTCTTTTACAATTTCTGCCTGTAATTCTAACTTGCCCTTATTTTCAATTGGGCGGCCAAAAATTATTACCTTTTCCCCTTTTTCCAAAGGCTCTTTTGTATCAACAATAATTTTTCCAGTTCCATCTTCCAAGACAGCAAGCCCATTTTCAGTCCCAGAAATAGTTCCAAAAATTTTTACTCTAATATCTTCCTTTCTAATTTCACTTATAAATCGCTCCATTGCCGGCGCCCTGCGCGGCCGCTGCATCTCAGTCATTTTTTAAAATTACTTCCCGCGAATGTTTCTCGGTGCTCCTCTAACTCCAATTAAAGTAGACTCTGCGACAACCATCAGTATTACTCCTACCACGATGAGCACTATCGCACCCTGAGCCTCTTCAAATCTCCTTGCGAGCAGGAACGCACTCCAGATTATTCCAAATGCAAAAACAATTCCTCCTGCTATCAAAAGGGATTCCCAAACTTTTCCATGTTGTAAAGCCATGTTTAAATTGCCTCCTTTATTTGATATTTAAACATCAAGGGACGATAGTCCTGCAGATGTTTAGATTGCCTCCTTTGTAAGAACGAGTAGAAATTTTTTCTTTATATATCTAACTATATTCTCTCCACTTGTGCCCGCATTTTACGCATTGCAAAAATCTTGTCGGAGCCTCGTCAGCTGCGCGTGTTTGCTCAAGCCAATAATAAGCTTTATCAGTGTGGCATTTCTCGCACTGTGCGGTTGTTGTTGGCAAGTTTGGGGCACCTTCATTTACGGCAACACCCTCAATTTTTTCTTTTGGGGCTTCCTCAGTTGCAACATACCCCTCTTCTGCTGCTTCCTTTTTTTCTTCCTTTGGCCTCAATAATTTTCCACAGTTAGGACAGAATTCCATTTTGATTATATTTCCAACTCCCTCCACAAACTCCCGAAAAACTTAACTTATCATATTTGCGCGCTTTTATAAACTTATCCCCTGCCAATTATTTTCAAATAAATAATTTTCACATAGCCAAGCAATGGAATGTGGAGAACTGCCTTTCCTTTCAAATTTTCAGCTTTAATAGGAGCAGCTATTCCTTCATTCACCTGATCAATATTTCTGTTATTGTCCCCCTTTGTAATCAAACCATCTTCTGTAATTTCAACAACTCTGTGTATTATAGGCTCTCTTCCGGGAAACTTATAGACAATAACATCCCCCACTTTAATCTCATTTAATGGAACGCCGCGCACAACAACAATATCTCCCATTCGAATTCCATCATCAAACGGCAAATTTTTAATTTGCTCAGCCGTAAAATTTTTCCCTTCAAAATGCGGGGTAAAAGTATCCTGTGGCTGTGCATGCTCCATACTCTTGCTCACAACAGCAACAACTGGAAAATCTGTTTGCAGTGCGTAGGCCATTCCTTTATTTGCGCCAACTGCGATTAAATAGCCTAGGAAAATATAAACTGCAATTTCAATCCAATCTTTTTGTGATTTTGTTAGTTTCATTTATGCTCTTCCCTTTGATTCTCCTTTTACAATTCCTGCAGCGATTAAATGCGCAACTCTTAAAGGCTCAGGAATTTTTGCGCGCGTGCAACTTAATTTTAAAATTTTTTGTGCGTCTTCCACCATTATACCTGCGGTTTGAATATAAAGATTGTGATTCCCAATATTTACTTGCTGAATTTCTCCTGCTTTTTCAATAAATTTCCAGCGCTGCGCAGAATCTTTAAAATGTTTTAATGCATTTTTTATTTTTTCAAACCGCGGCCGCCTGCGGTTAACAACAATCACAGGTAATCCTGTTTTGTCATTCAACTTGTGAATATCAACAAAATTCATTCCGCCAAAAGTTAGGCCATCAAGCATTATTACGCGCAGCTGGTCTTTGTGTCTGCTTTTGTTAACCATTTCAATAATTTTTTTTGTCGCATCAAAACCATCAATTTTAATTTTTGTTGTTAAAAGACCATCAAGCCAAAACCCTGAGCGAAAAACAGTTCCAACTAAAATTGCGTTTCCTTTTCCTTTAAACTTAAAAGGGCCATCATCTATTCCCAAAATACGAAGCTCGCGCTTGATTGCTCTAAATCTTGTAGTTTTCATAAAATAGAATTAGTTTAGGCTTTATTTAGCCTTTTTAAATTTCTCTTCAAACTCATCTGCAAGCTTCTCAATCTTTTCAGCAGCATTTTTCAAAGCTGTCATTGGGCTTCCAGATTCAGTTCGCACAATAATTTGCGGATTCCCGCTCAAAGGATGATTGACAACAAAAGCCGCGCTTTTTACGCGCTTGTCCTCATAGAGAACTTCCTTTAGCAAATTTAGAAAAGTTGTGGTTTCCCCAACAACTTCTGCCTGCAACATATTATCTTCTTCTTTTAAAATTTTGAGTTCCATAAGGCTTTTTATGATATTTGCGGGAATATATAAATACTGCTGTTGATACTTTTAAATTATGGGAACTAATGAAGGTGAAGCACAGGGTCCTGGTCCTGACAGGAAGCCATTACCAAGATTTACCCAAGCTATTGTTGTTCGTTGTAAATATTGCGGTGGCTTAGTAGACAAAAAGGCACTAAAAACTCATAGCTGCAAATGTTCTGGATGTGGTCAAAGGGTAGGAAGTCGTGAAAAGGAGCATTTTTGTTTGCGTGGAAAGAATTATTTAAGGAGAAGCGGCTTTGTTCCATGCAACCGATGTAAGAAGCTAACACATAAAACTGATTTATATTGCTGGAACTGCAACGAAATATTGCTTTAGAAGTGATCCAACCTATATTCTTCCCATTTTCTCAATCCCAAAACAATTTCCAATTCCGGCGGGCTTAAAATTGGTTTGTCAAATGCTTCAATATCATCCAAAGGAATTCGCGGGCAAGCTGTGTTAACATAGGCGTCTAATTTTAAATTCTGCAAAACATTATAATCAATTGTGTCAAAAACTAAAATCTGCGCGGTTTTTCCGTTGTTTTCAATTTGTTCTTTTATTTTTTCTGCTAATTTTTCTCTTTTTTGCCCAGGCTTTGTTGTTACTAGAATTCCAAATTTATTTGCAGATTTTGCCTTTTCAATTTTAATAGCTATTTGTTTTAAAATTTTCTTTTTAAAATCAGTTAACTCGCGAACTTGGTTTAATTCAGGGTCTGCAACATAAACTTTTTTATCTGTATCAATAGCCAAAGGCAAGGGATGAAAATTTCCTGTTCCAATATACAAATAACAATCAACTTTATCTTTCAAAGCACTTCCAGCGCTCCAATCACAGCCCAATAATTGAGCCGCACGCGCTGATTTTCCTTTTGGCTGCGCTGTAAAAACTTGTTTTCCATTTTTTTCTAAAATTTCTTTTGCTTTTTCTAAACTTTCAATATGTTGAATCGTTGTAATTAGCCCGATTTTTTGCTCTTTTATTTCTTTCGCAGCTTTTTGCACAGCTTTTTCAATATTCAAGTCTGATTGTATTTCAAGATAAATTGTTTTTATTTTACTCTGAACTCCAAAATTCGCATGCCCAAAGTGCAAAAGCAAATCTGCCACACTTTTTTCTGCAAGAACAAAAATTTCTGCTCCGTTTGAATATTTTCTAATTTCATTCTCAATTTCACTGGATTTTGTTTTCAAACCATCTGGTAGTTGCATAGCTATTTTTTTCGCATTTTTAATTTGCTCTGCATATTTTTCAATTGCTTCTGAAATTTTGTAGCCCATATGTTTATTTACCTCAAATCAGTATTTGTTCTTATGGCTTTGGAAAATCTAATATTAGCATTTGAAGTAGCAAGCTTTTATGGCTCAATTTTCTTTGCAATAATTATTTTTGTGATTCTCTGGCTGAAAGAGGATAAAAAGCTTTTGCTGCTCTTTGTTTTAGACTTTGCAATTATCTCTGGAATTGTTTATGGCTTAAAGTTTTTCATCCGCGCCCCGCGGCCGAATTTTACAGGGGAGCTGCCTTTTTATGAAACTTCTTTTCCAAGCGGTCATTCAGCGCGCGCATTTTTTTATTCAGTTATTCTCTCGCAGAGATTTAGAGGGCTTTTTCAATATTTACTATATCTATTAGCAATATTGACAGCGATTGGAAGAATTGTAACCGCAGAACATTTTCCAATAGATGTGTTTGTTGGAAGTATAATTGGATTCGGAGTTAGCTGGTTTTCAATAAAATACCAAAATAAAATCTTGAAACTAAGTAAGATCTTCTAAATGCTCAGGAGTTTGTTCCCCTCCACGCGCTTTTTCCAAAATTATTCTTCTCTCAGTCTCAGCAATAAGTTTGCGGGTTTCAATTGCTGTATCAGCATTTACACTTATCGAATCAATTCCTTCCTCAACCAAAAATTTAGTAAACTCTGGGTAATTGGATGGAGCTTGCCCACAGATCCCAACACTGCAGTTATTTTGATGCGCCACTTTAATTAGATGTGCAATTGCGCGAAGTACAGCTTCATTTCTCTCATCAAAATATCCAAGCTGTGCGAGCATTTCGCTGTCTCTGTCAACTCCAAGGATCAATTGTGTTAAATCATTGCTTCCAATAGAAAATCCATCTACGAGCTTTGCAAATTTATCTGCCAATATTATATTGCTCGGAACTTCCGCCATCATATAAAGCTTTAAATCTGCGCCGCGCCTTAACCCTTCTTCTTCCATCATTAGTGCTACTCTTTCAACATCGCTTAGGATTCTTACAAAAGGAAGCATAATCCAAACATTTCTCAATCCCATCTGATCGCGGACTTTTTTCACTGCCTTTAATTCAAGGCGGAATGCTTTTTCATATTTAGGGGAAGTATATCTAGAGCATCCTCTCCACCCAATCATTGGGTTTTGTTCTGATTGCTCATATCTTTCTCCGCCTTTTAAAGAGCGATACTCATTTGTCTTGAAATCTGATAATCTTAAAATAACAGGCCGTGGATTAAAAGCGCGCGCAACTTTAGCAATTCCCTCAGCTAAATTATCTATGAATTTTTGCTCCTGCCCTTTTTCAATAAGTGAAAGTGGATGTTCTCCAACAGCAGAAGCAAAAATAAATTCCTCTCTCATCAACCCAACTCCATCAACAGGCAATCTTGAGACTTCCTCTGCTCTGCTTGGAACGCCCAAATTAACATATAGTTTTGTTGCAGTCGTAATTTGAGAAATTTGCGTAATCTCTAATTGTTTTTCTTCTCCAACTTGGACTCCAACCGCGCCCGCATAGACAATCCCTTTTATTGCGTCAACAGTAATTAACATGCCATCCTGTAAAATTTTAGTTGCATTTCTTGTTCCAACAATGCATGGAATTCCTAATTCTCTGCTTACTATTGCAGCATGACAAGTTACTCCGCCTTCATTTGTAACAATAGCAGCAGCTCTTTCCATAGCCGGCACCATATCAGGG
>Ga0209541_10007351_pt1 | contig 18560 bp, 15 predicted proteins | sample RifCSPlowO2_01_FD_184027 | JGI IMG/M metagenome (GOLD analysis project Ga0209541, IMG submission 184027) | Groundwater microbial communities from Rifle, Colorado - Rifle CSP2_plank lowO2_0.1 (SPAdes) (version 2) | ecosystem: Environmental > Aquatic > Deep subsurface > Groundwater | place... | reverse complement strand
CACTATATGCTGCCTTTCCGGCGCTGCCTTCTTTGAGTCCAAGTGCTATTAGGCGCTTGCATCGCGTTCGAGGTTTCTTCCATTGTCGCCAGATGGTACCCCTTATCTTACGCCTAATCCACCCATCCAAAGCCACGAATATATTCCGTGCCTCAGCTAACCCAAAATAGTTGACCCACCCTCTGGTGATCGGCATGAGCTGTTTTCGGATGTTGTCCGTCAGCTGACCGCCTCTCATCTTCTTGGTGAGTCCTCTTACTTTGTCTTTTAGCCGCTTGACTCGGCTTTCGTGAACTGCAATTCGGTTCGGATCTTTTCCCCTTGTGAAGGTAAATCCTAGGAACTTTCGTTTCCAAGGATTGTCCACTGCACTTTTCTGTTGATTGACTTTGAGTTTGAGTTCTTGGGTCAGGTATCGAACTACTCCTTCCATCACGCGCTGTCCTGCTCTCTCTGATTTAACATAGATGTTGCAGTCGTCCGCGTATCTTGCAAATCGCAGTCCTCTCTCTTCAAGTTCCTTATCAAAGTCATCCAACATAATGTTGGATAGCAGCGGGGAGAGAGGCCCCCCTTGCGGAGTGCCCTCATCCGTTGGTTTAACAAGTCCATCTTCCATACCACCTGCTTGCAGGAATCTCCTGATCAGAAGGAGGATTTTCTTGTCCTTTACCCGTCTTGCTATTCTCGCCATTAGCTTGTCATGGTTGACTTTGTCGAAGAACTTTTCTAGGTCGATGTCCACTACCCAGTCGCATCCTGCTCGGATATATGATTGAGCTTGTAGCACTGCCTGGTGTGCGCTTCGATTCGGTCTAAATCCGTAACTGTATTGCGAGAATATTGGCTCAAATACAGGAACCAATTCCTGATAGATTGCTTGCTGGATAATCCGATCCATGACCGTTGGGATTCCCAATTGTCGAACCCCACTCCCATTTGGTTTCGGAATTTCCACCCGTCTCACCGGGCTTGGGCTGTATTTTCCATCAAGAATGGCCTCCCTGATCTGCGGCCATTTCTTTTGCATGTCCGCATCGATTTCTTCGGTGGTAACACCATCTATGCCAGGAGCACCTTTATTACCCTTTACTTTGGCAACAGCAACTTTCATATTACAGTCGTCTACCATGCTTTCTATCGTGGCGATATAGGCATCGTAGCCGCTAGGTAGGAGAGACTTCTCCATCTCCGCCTTGCCAACCATCGCGCTATTCAGAAGTGGTACAAGGCTCTCCCCCGATTCTTCTGCTTTAGCTTTAGACATATCTTCTTTTCTGCGATTTTCTGTTGTCATAGAGGTTTTGGATCTTTCCTTCGTTTTCATGTTCGGACCTTCAGCGAAAAATAAATTTTCGCCTACTACGTCGTCTGCTGACTTCTGTACCTTTCGCGTCATCTCTCCGAGACTCCACTAGTTCCGTTGTTCCCCTCTTGTGTCGGGTAGTAGCCGGACGCGGATACAGATCTCACCGGGTAATTCGCTACACTTTCCTGCTAACCTGTCACAAATACACTGACTCTTCTGAGTAAGTATTGGACTTTGGGGTATCCCGCCCCCTTATCCTAGAGTCCATGCCTTCATGCGCTTCCTGTTCGTCAGGCCAGCATTTTGTATACGGCTTTCTTCAGATCCTACCTCACGGTAGGCACCCTTGCCTTCTCTAACGGTTCTCCTTACTAGAGCCCGTGAAGGACTTTCACCTCCTAGTGTAGCGACATACCGGTCGCACGGGTATGTATGCGCTGAATACTTACCCAGTTACGAGGATCGATTTATTTGCAGCTTTCACGCAGCCAGAAGCTATCAATAAAATTTTAAGCGACTATAATTTCCATTTTTGCCCGTTCGTGTTAAAATCGCCCTTTGGAAACAGTTCCCTATAGGACAAGATGAAAATTTTCAATATTTACTGCGATGAATCCTGTCACTTGGAAAATGATCAGCAGCAGGTGATGCTCCTGGGAGCTGTTTGGTGCCCTAGTGATCTTTCAAGGAGCATTGCTAAACGAATCAAGGCGATTAAGAAAAAACACGATTTAAGTCCAACCTTTGAAATCAAATGGACCAAAGTCTCCCCTGCCAAGATTGATTTCTACATGGACGTATTAAGTTATTTCTTTGAAGAGAGTAGCCTTTACTTTCGCGCTCTGATCATCCCTGATAAGACCAAGCTTCGTCATGATGCTTTCAATCACGATCATGACACCTGGTACTACAAAATGTACTTTGAAATGCTTAAAGTCCTTCTGAATCCCCATGACCGTTATCATATTTATCTCGATATCAAAGATTCGAAGTCGGGAGAGAAAGTTATAAAACTTCACGATGTTCTATGCAATAATGCCTACGATTTTCAACGCCAAATCATTGAACGGGTGCAAACTGTCCGCTCCCATAAAATCGAGCAATTGCAATTAGCAGACCTTCTCATTGGATGCGTATTAGCAGCAAATAGAAATGGCGAAATGAGTGAAGCAAAAAAAGCACTAGTAGAAAAAATGCGACAGCTCTCAGGATATTGCCTTACCCGCACAACTTTGATTCGAGAAAGAAAGGTCAATCTATTGCGATGGCAAGCCAGCGAGGTCAACGATGGATGATGAAACCCCCTCTTGGCTCCCAGATCTGATTTTGTTCGAAAATTACAAAGGCAATTGGAATGCCTACATCAATGCTGTTTATCAGTGCTTCCATAAAGATTTCGTAGAGAGCAAACCCTCTTTTCAGAAAGTTCCTGTCTTTGCAAGATACCATCCTCCCTATGAAGAAAAAGGGGCAACTTTTTGGCACCTTGTATCTGAGGGAAGCCAGGAATCAGAGAGGATACCCGATTTAAGACGTTGCGAAAGAATTCATTGGCCAAGACCTATGATTGAAAATGTGAATCCCGAAGAAGTTAAGATTTGGGAAACAATCCGCCCATGGAAAAATCAAAAGCAACGAAGGGTCAACTTTGCCCTCAATAATTTCAGCTATATTGTTGTGATAGCTGAAACTCGGAAAGGTTTTGATCTGGTAACAGCGTATCATCTGGAAAAGCCGCACCGCAGAGAAAAGTTAAGAAAGGAATTTGAAGCTTTTTTAAGACAAAAAAAAGAGGGCTCCGCTGTTTAGACGGGCCCCAAACTCCTTCTACGCATGGCAGATGAGTAACCCTCATTATACCAATCTAACTAATTCCTGTCAAACATCAGATGGGCATCAGAATCTTTAAACACCTAACAGTTAAGCACATAAAAATTTTAAGCGACTATAGTTCTCCTCGAATGGCAATGCCGCGCATCCGTTGTTTAGACGGGCCCCAAACTCCTTCTACGCATGGCAGATGAGTAACCCTCATTTTTTCAATACCGCCGGAATCGAACCGACGACCTTCGCATTACGAAGACGTTGGTATTACTTGTCATCCGCAAGCTTTTTTTCTTTTTTGGGGTATTTGATTCTCACGTGATGAGAAAGCAATAGCGTTTTGACGAGCGTTTTTTTCACTTGAGAGAGCTCTTGGAATGTGAGCAAGCAATCGTCAAACTGGCCATCCTCCGCTTTTTCTGCTACGAGACGGTTCACCAGTTCTGTCAGAGTCGCTGTATTAATCTCCTCTAAGGATCGCGTTGCCGCTTCCACAGTGTCACAGATCATGATGATCGCAGACTCTTTAGAGCGGGGCTTGGGACCTGGATACCGAAAGATCGACTCATCCACTTGCTGTAAATGTCCACCCTCAAGCTCCACTTGCTTGCGATAAAAATAGTAGACAAGTGTGGTTCCATGATGCTCTCGAATGATATCGATAAACGCTTGCGGAAGGTGCGATTTTTTTGCAATGGTCTCGCCGTCTGTAACGTGAGAAATGATCACGGCGGCAGATTCCATAGGAGTTAAAAGCTGGTGGATATTCACATGGTTTTGTTGGTTTTCTGTAAAAAACTCTGGGTTATTCATTTTGCCGATATCGTGATAGAGAGTGGCTGCCCGGCAAAACAGGCCGTTTGCACCTATAGCTTGTGCGCACACTTCAGCGAGATTACCAAGAACAAGGCTGTGTTGGTAGGTTCCAGGCACTTCCATAGCAAAGCGGCGAAGAAGCGCGCTTCCAGAGTCAGTGTACTCCATAAGAGTCATATCAGTGAGCACTCCAAAAATAGCCTCCAAAGCAGGCAAAATCCCCACGACCAAGATAGCCGTAATCATGAGAAATACAAGAGATGCGATGATGTTGATAAACAGCGAAGAGGTGGCTAAGTGATTGTCTGCCAGAGTAAAAGCAAATAGAACAAGAATAGCACTAAGCCATGTTTTAAAAGCGACAGTAAATACTTCTTTTCTCTTGCGCATTCCCTTCGAGCAAATAATGACGACAATAGAAGTCACGAGATTGAGGATAAGAAAGTGCGTATGGTCTACTGCAAGACTGACCGAAAGGAGGATGGAAAGAAACGTCGCGGCAAAAAGAGCTGTCCTCGGAGAGTGGAGAATGCAGATCAAAATCGTAGCAAACGGGGCAACAATAGGGTAACGAACGGCTTCTATCACCTCAGAGGTGCTTTTCAGCAGAATGTATTCGATGCACTTTGAGAAGAGCAGCGTTAAGAGCACAATGGAGACAAAGAGGGACACATATCGGATCGAACGGATAAAGGTGGGTTGACTGATCCGAAAATAAAGAGCGCTAATGGTTACAAAGATGATGGCTAAAATAAGACTTGCGGCAAGAGTTAACGGATCCCAAATTTTACGCCCTTCTGAAATAGCCTGCTTCATCGCTTGCATCATCGTCAAATGCTTTGAGGTGATGATCTCTCCTTGGTCGATAATCCTGGTCCCAGCAATCACCTTAGTCATTTTTTCTGGAACCATATTGCTCAGCTTGGTCTTCAGCAAACGCTCTAAAGCTAGATCCTGAATCAAGGGCCAACTTTCTTTTTTGAACGCACTAGTGACATAACGAACCGTATTCGAAGAAAAAGCTCCATTTTCCTGAATCTTTTGAGCGATTGTTTCCCAAAACTCATCGGGCAGAGTTGCGTTATTTTCGTGGATATATTCATAATAGGAACGATCAGGAAGCCCGAGTTCTCGAATTTTTTGGATGGTCCGAGGATCGGTCAATCGAGCTTCGAGAAGCAGGGTTTCAAGCTCATCTGCAGCCTTATACATCCCCTCGAACGTACTCATGGGCACTGTCTTTCGCCAGTCTTTATTGCGAATCAGATCTTCCTCTAGATCGCTCCGGGCGCTTCGAACCTCCTTACTGTCAATCTCAAAGATCTCTCCAATATCCTGTTTGGCCTGCTCTTTGAGAAGGATGGTCGTCTCGTAATCTGGAAATTCAAAGTCCACTTGAGCCACAACGTAGTGATTGGCCGTGGTGTTCAGCTCTAACACTTCCATACGCACTTCGCGAAAGTGTAAAAAAAGAGCTAAAAAGAAAACACAGACGCCTCCCACAAACAGCCGCCATCCCCGCTTATTGACGGACAACCACTCTTGCCAATTTTTTCCCATACTCTTAATATAACAGTCATGCCAAAAAGATACCAGGTCATAGCCCGAAAGTACCGTCCGAAGACGTTTCGAAGTGTCGTTGGCCAGGCTTCCGTTGTTACCACTTTAAAAAACGCGATCCGTTTTGATAAGGTCGCCCATGCCTATCTCTTTACGGGGACACGCGGTGTAGGAAAAACGACCCTTGCCCGTCTTTTTGCCAAGGCCCTCAATTGTCAAAGGCTAACGGAAGACCTAGAGCCTTGCAATGCCTGTCCCTCTTGTCTGGAAATTCTTTCGGGCCAATCACTGGACGTCATTGAAATCGATGGTGCTTCGAACCGGGGAATTGATGATATCCGACGCATCACAGAAACCATTGGTTATGCCCCCTCGCATGGGCACTTTAAGATCTATATTATCGATGAAGTGCATATGCTCACGAAGGAGGCCTTCAACGCGCTTTTAAAAACGCTCGAAGAACCGCCGGAGAGCGCAAAGTTCTTTTTTGCAACGACAGAACCCCATAAAGTCCTCCCCACGATCACCAGTCGATGCCAACGCTTTGATCTAGCCCGCATCCACCCAGGGCTAATCCAATCAAAGCTTGCAGAGATCGCACAAGATCTAGATAGACAAGTGGAAAAAGAGGCCCTAGAACTCATTGCTGCCTTTGCAGAAGGCTCGCTACGCGACGCAGAGTCTCTTTTTGATCAAATCCTCTGTTTTTCCGATGAACTCGTCACCTCTGCTATCGTCCGAGATGTGCTCGGCCTCGCCCCCTCCCATTTTTTCCATTCTTTAGATGAAGCCTTTTCTCAATACTCCCTCTCTTACGCCTTCGAGTGCGTCGAAAAGCTTTTTGAGCTGGGGAAGGATCTTGCCCACTTTCTCGAGCAGCTCATTGAACACTACCGCAACATCGTCCATGCAAAATGTAAAGAGATCGAGTTTCCTCCAGGAAAGCACTACACGAAACATCAAGCGCTTTATATTCTCGACCTTCTGATCCATGCGGAAAGTAGCTTTTCTAAAAGCGTCTTTCAACGGGTAGCCTTAGAGGCCATTCTCCTTCAGATCATTCGGAGCAAACACCGCATTCCCATCGAAGTCCTAGTTCGCCAACTGACAGACTCCGACCACGGCAAAGACGCTGAAAAAGGCAGAGACTGCGAAAAAGAACAAAAGAGTAAAGCACGCCTGCAGTTAGAACCGACTCCGTTTATGACTTCGACGGATACAGAAAGGAAAGCTCCACCGCCAGTCCCCTCGCCTGCCCGAGAGGAAAGTCCATCTAAACACCCGAGTCATTATGACACTATCATGCGCTTTGCAAGCATCGAACTGGAAGGCACGATCAGAAAGGCGTGACAAATTAGGGGCCGTCTAGAGAGGAGTCAAAGCACAAACTTGTTGATAAAGACTCCATAGCTTCTGGCATAAATCGCTATAACAGGTCTCATAAGGCCGCGGACTCTTCGCACACTTGTTATCACTCGTACGCAACCTCTGCATTAATTGCGAGAGGTGTGCCGTTCCCTGTTCCAAAGCAAAACAGACAAGACTCAAACTCATCCTATCTTCAAAAGCTTGCATCTCCCTCTGCTGCTGCCATAGATAGCTATGGCCAGCAATTTCCCGCTGAATGCTTTCTACCTCCTTAAGGAGGCGGGAATAGCGTTGAGTAGCTTGTATCATTACCGCATGTTGTGAATTGTCGATAGAATTTGATGTAGACATCATGTAACTCCTTGTCTTAAAATTCGAGTGAAGGATTTTGGACGCAAAGAGCTTTTCTAAGCAAGCCAAAACAGGTAAAAAATTTCGATGATTGTCCACAAACCCTTCTTGGAGTATCATCCGTACGCAAGAAGCTCTCTATAGGAGGTGTGATATGGGAAGCGGTTTTTCCAAAATGAAGAAGCAAGCGCGAGTCATGCAAGAACAAATGGCTCAAGCTCAATCCAATCGGGCAAATACCCTGGTTGAGGGCTGCAGCGGAAACGGCCTTGTCACAGTAACCCTCAATGGAGCCAAAGATTTAAAGACCATCAAAATCAAGCCAGAAGTCTTAAGCGACCCCGACGCCTTAGAGGATCTCATTATCGGCGCATTCCAAAACGCCGTCTCGAAGATAGACACAGACAGCGGACTGTCCCATTTCGAGGGCCTTTCAAACCTCCTAGGCTAGCCAACCTTTGGGATTACTTCGCCGTTTCTTGCATCAGATAGTCGCAAAGCTCTTTAGCAGAGGGGTAATCGAGCGCACCTTCCGCAAGGCGGCAAGCTTCAAGAATGCGCCACTTACGAATGGTGTGTTTGACAATGGGGATATGACGCGCAGCCACTGAAAACTCGCGGACCCCCAACCCAATAAGTAGAGGGATGATTATAGGATCTGCCGCCAGTTCCCCGCAGAGAATCACAGGCTTTCGGGCCGCATTGGCTGAAGTGACTATCATCCGGATCAATCGCAGAATGCTTGGATGCGTCGAATAATAAAGATCCGCTGTATGGTGATTGCCCCGATCTGCCGCAAGGACATATTGAATAAGATCATTGGTTCCAATGGAAAGAAAATCTACCTCGCGTGAAATCGCATCACACATAATCGCAGAAGATGGAACCTCGATCATACACCCTAGCGGTAGAGGCTTTGGCTTGCCCAATTCCTTTTGGATCGTTTCCACTTTTTCCCTTACAAGACGCACCTCATGAATATCTGAGACCATGGGTACCAAAATATGTATATCACCAAATTGCGCTGCACGGATAATAGCGCGAAGCTGCGCCTCCAAAAGGTCAGGATAACGAAGTAAAAACCGAATAGCGCGGCAACCAAGAGCCGGATTGGGCTCACACCCAATGTCACTAAAATACTTTGCATGAGCATGACCCAAAGGTAAATCAATTTTTTTATCCCCACCTAAATCAAAAACCCGAATCACTAAAGGTCGCCCTTTTAACGCTTTGACCATTTTTTTATAGATGCAAAACTGCTCTTCTTCCGTTGGGAACTTCTGTTGTGACAAAAACAGATACTCCGATCTAAAAAGCCCTACGCCAGAAGCTCCAGCTTTGATCAGTTGATCGATCTCCTTCGGACTTTCCAAATTCGCAAAAAGGCGCACTTCATAACCATCGATCGTCTCCCCTTTTAGATGCGCTACACTCTTAAGCAATTTATAACTCTTCTGATAACTCTTTTGCATCTCCTGGTAGCGTTTGAGCGTTGCACGCGTCGGATTGAGAATCACAATGCCCTGTGAACCATCCACAATCAGAGAGTGTAGATCCACTTTTTTGAGGCCTTTAATATCGACATTTGCAACATAGGGAATCCCTTTAGCTCGAGCGATAATCGCCGCATGGGATGTGATGCCGCCTACCGCTGTAATAAACCCACTGACTAGAGAAGCATTCGCCTCCACAGTTTCTGTGGGAACAAGTTCCTGCGTCAGTATGATCGAATTATGAGGCACTTCAGCCATCTTGAGGCGCTCAAACGGGCAAAGATGCCCCAAAATTCGCCTAGCCACGTCGACAATATCGCGTACCCTCTCTCCAAAGTAGTGATCTTGAATCGTTTTAAAACGCGCTTTATATTCTTCAATAAGATGTTGAAAAATAGATTCCGTATTGCGTCTATGAGAACGAATCCTCTTCTCAATGACGCTTGTCAGAAGAGGGTCTTGCATCATCTCAAGATGAGTACCTAGGATAGAAGCAATCTCTGAAGGTCCCTCCGAGAGGGATACCTTCTGCAACATTTCCACATCCTGTCGACTCTTTTCCAAGGCTCTCCGATAACGGGCAATTTCAAGATCTACTTCCTGACAAGGGATCGCAACCTCAGGAACATAATCTTCCAAACTGGCAAAAAAAACAGGCAGCCCAATACCGATTCCTTTACTAATCGGCAGTCCTCTTAAGACAATCTCCCCATCCTTCGACGGCATGTTACTTTTCTCCAAACTCCATTTCAAATGCCTGCAAAAGATGCTGCATGGTCAACTCAGCATCCTCCCCTTCAACCGTAATTTCAATCATCGAATTTTTTTGTGCAGCAAGCATCAAAATGCTCATAATACTCCTCGCGTTAATTGTCTCATTTTTATAATTGAACAATACAGAAGATTTACGAGGTTGAAGCAGTTTGACAATGACTGCCGCCGGCCGAGTATGTAGGCCGAGAGCATTTTTAACTTTCACCTTTTGCACTAACTTCATAGGCTCTATCGCGTCTCGCGAACACTCCCAGTCTTTTGCCTTTGAGCAATAGCTTCTAGTAATTTCGCGTTGAATTCTTTGGCAGAGTGATAACCCATATTCTTAAGGCGGTGGTTCAGTGCAGTGGTTTCCAGTAGCAACACAACATCGCGTCCAGGTTTTACGGGAAGCAAGTGGTAGGGAATACTCACTCCCAAAACATCGATAAATTTTTCATCGAGCCCCACGCGATCGTAAAAGTGCTGATCGTCCCACTCTTCTAATTTCACAACCAGATCAATCTCTTTGTCAGGACGCACACAAACGGCACCATAAAGATGCGCTACATTGATGATTCCGATCCCGCGAATCTCCATTAAGTGGCGTGTGAGCTCTGGACCCGATCCAATAAGATAGGCCCCCTCTTTTTTCTTGATGCGAACGACATCATCAGAGATTAAGCGGTGTCCTCTTTCAATCAAGCCGAGAGCAGTCTCGCTCTTCCCTACTGAAGACTCTCCCTGGATAAGAACCCCCACACCAAATACTTCCACAAGACTCCCATGCAAAGTAACACTCGGACAAAACTCTTCAAGAAGTAAAAACGTAAGGCGGCTTAAAAGATTCGTCGCGTTAGACGAAGCCTGAAAAAGAGGAACCCCTTTTTTCTCACAAATCTCAATCAATTCCTTAGAAGGGAGCCCCCCTTTTGCTACAATCACTGCTGGGGTTGAGGAGGTCAAGATAGCGCCAAGCCTTTCTTTACGCACCTTAGAATCCAGCCCTCGTAAAAACTCAATTTCCTGTTTGCCCATGACAAGAATGCGAGTGCCAACATACCCTTTTAAATACCCTGTCAGACTCAAGCCTGGACGGTGCACTTCTGGTTTGTTAATCCGGCGAGAAAGACCAGAGGTGCCCGCAACGAGCACAAGCCCCAAATCTTTTCTATGTTGTTCATAGAGATATTGGATTAAGTACACAAATCCATCCCCTGTAAATAAAATGCCAGCCACTCAGAAAACGTTGGAAAAGCGCGGAAATCCACCCAAGTATTTTTATCTCTCAAGTCTGAAATTGTATAGTCGATTCCAGAAAGATATACAGTTCCCATTTCGCTTCCAGGATACCAATCAGCATAAAAACACTGAAAGGAGGAGAGCCCTAGAGCCTCAAAAAATGGCACAAGGGCCCCGGGATCTACACTCTTCTCCGCAGATTTTAAGTGCCGATCTGCTTTTAAAACAAGCTCTATCACTCGCCTGTTCGCATCGGCTATTTCTTGCACTTCTAAAACCCCCATTTCTGATAACTTTCCAAAGCCATTATGGATTTTTAAAAAAGAGAGGTAGTCTCTCGGCAGATTCAGTTTGATTTCTGCGAGTGTCTCTTGAATATCAGAGTCTGAGCAAGGAGGACGCCCACGAAAAAACGTGCTGTTATCCGCAAAGCTATAAACCAGCTCAGCTTCCATCGGCTCATCTTTGATATGTCTTGTTAAAACCACCGCAACATCATCCAATCGTTCAAAAAACTCAAAAAACATCGGATGCGCACGGGGATGATAGGGAAGACGGTCTAACCAAAAGTCACGCGTAAACTCGATGCGATCTTTGGAAGATACTCTGCTGAGTTCATACCAACCACGAGGCAAATTATAAGCAATCCTGTCCAATACTTCCCACGAAAGGTCATTGCGCTCACTTAACCAGATTACCTCTTTGAAAGAATGTTCTTTATTTGCTCTAAAAAACTTCTGACCCATCAGATTCATAAATGTTACTGTGGCACAATGAAAAATTTCTTTCCTTAGAAATTTTTATCATCTATATTCAGGAAATTACTATGGCGAGTACAAAGGTAGTCATTTTAGGGGGAGGGTTTGCCGGTATTAACGCGGCAAAAAGTTTAGGCAACTCTCAGTTTGACGTCTGGCTGATTGACCGTACGAATCACCATCTTTTTCAGCCTCTGTTATACCAAGTAGCTAGCGCGGCTCTTTCTCCTGGCGACATTGCCGTTCCGATTCGGGAGATTGTTTCCCCTTATGAAAATATCACTGTGATCATGGGAGAAGTCGTCGAGATCGACAAAAAAAAACAAGAAGTGCGCCTCCACAACGGGGATCTGATTGGGTATGAGTACCTCATCATCGCATTAGGAGCCCGCCACTCCTATTTTGGAAAAAACGAATGGGAGCCCTTCGCGCCTGGGCTGAAAACGCTTGACGATGCGCTAAAAATCCATGAGCGCATTCTGATGTCTTTTGAAAAAGCTGAGCGCTGCGACAGCATTTCTGAAGCGAGAAAATACTTGAATTTTGTCATCATTGGGGGAGGTCCGACAGGCGTGGAAATGGCAGGGGCCATTTCAGAAATCGCCTACCAAACGATGCTGAGGGACTTCCGAAGAATTGATACAACAAAAACAAAGATCCACTTGATCGAAGGCTCCGAACATATCCTTCCCGTTTATCCAGAAAGGCTTTCCAATAAAGCAAGGCATTATTTGGAGAATTTTGGCGTCAATGTGATTACTGGGAAAAGGGTGTCTCAGATTACTGCTGAGGGAGTGACCGTTGAAAATCTGTTTATTCCTGCAGAAAATGTTTTATGGGCAGCTGGCAATCAAGCTTCTTCCGTCTTAAAAACTCTTGGCGTTCCTCTAGATCGACAGGGGCGCGTCCTCGTAGATAGGGATCTAACGATCCCAGAACACCCGGAAGTGTTTGTTTTAGGGGATGCAGCGTGCGCAATGGATAAAAAGGGAAATCCTCTGCCAGGGCTGGCTCCCGTTGCAGTGCAACAGGGAAGATATGTAGCGCAAATGTTAAGAAGAAGACTGCCGCATAGTGAAAGACCTCCATTTGTCTATTTTGATAAGGGAACGATGGCAACCATCGGGAAGAGCAAGGCGATTGGAACGTTTGGAAAAGTGCAATTTAGCGGGTTTATCGCTTGGCTAGGTTGGAGTTTTATCCATATCCTGTATTTGATCGGCTTTCGCAATCGGCTCGTCGTTTTGATGCAGTGGCTTTTTTCCTACTTCGCATCGCATCGGGGAGCCCGCGTGATTATCAAGTCGATCCATGAAAACATACCCAACATCCACAAATAGACTGGCAGATGATCTCAGAGGGTATCTCCACCCTCTCAGCTGGGAGCGTGCACCCGCTCTTTATGCCGCCTTTACCCTGCTTTTTGGCTATGGCTGGCTTGTTTCATGGATTTGGCCTGCCCTTTGGGGGCTGTATCTCATCATTTTGCGAAAGTTTCCTTATCTAACGCTCCTGGTCGGCAGTCTTTTCTATATTCAGTTTCATAAACCCTTAGATTCTCCCGTGCAGGGCGGCTATTTTTCCATTTCTTCCAAGGCAACCCACTATTCCCCTTTTCAAACCCTTTTGCTCTACAAAGGAATCCTCTATACTGAAAAAGGGAGCCTCCCCGCCTCTATCTACATTCCCTCTTCCAAACCACAGTTTTCTGCTGATTGCGACTATATCGTCCAAGGGGGGCTTAAAAAACGGGACCTCGATCAAGCGATTATCAAACCGAAAAAACTTTCCCCAGTGAAACATTCTTGGAGTTTGGCTGAGGCTCGCTATCAGCTCAAAGGACGCTTTCGACATTTTTTAAACACTCATCTTAAAAAAGAAAATACCGCCTCTTTTTTAGGCTCCTTAGTAACCGGTGATGTAGAAAAAAGGGAATTGCGGTACCAATTTGGAAAACTCGGATTGCAACACCTGTTGGCGATCTCTGGGTTTCATTTTGCCATTCTCATCGCATTTGCTTCTTGGTTTTTACAGTTCTTCTTATCCTCCCGATCGACGACGATCGCCCTTCTTTTTGTGGTGAATGGCTATTTTCTCTTTGTAGGTTCGTTACCCGCCGTTCAAAGAAGCTATATTATGGCGACACTTTATCTCTTAGGTCCGCTGTTGAACCGCCACTCCAACCCTCTCAACCTTCTGGGTGCAGCCATGCTCATCGAGCTCCTCCTCCATCCACTACACATCCGTTCGATTGGATTTCAGCTGAGCTTTGCCTGTTGCGGGGGGATTTTTCTTTTATACCCCCCAATCAAGCAAAAACTAGCCTCTTTTCTCACCCCGCTGAAAGAACCTTCTCTCCTATCTTGTTGGGGAAGAAAATGTTCTTTGTTTTTCGTCCAAAGTATCGGCCTTTCTTTAGCGGTGAACCTGGCGATTTGGCCCCTTCTTCTTTACCATTTTCACACCTTTCCGATCCTTTCTTTGTTCTATAACCTTTTCTTTCCATATCTTGTCAGCATGGCCCTGTTCCTTTTCCTCCTCTCTGTTGCAGTCCACCTGATTTTTCCGCCGCTGAGCTCGCTTTGTTTTTGGGCAACAGATCGCTTGACGGCTGAGCTTCTCGGACTTGCCGCATACCCTCCGATCGCCTTAGATTATTCTTTAACAGCGCCTCACTTTCCCTTTTGGGTCATTCCAGTCTACCTAGCGATTCTTCTCCAAGGATCTATTCTTGCACGGGACAAAGTCCAGTTGAACGAAACTCCTTTTTGGAGTAGAATTCTGAAGACCTAAAACTTTCATTACGGCGGCCGTAGCTCAGCTGGTTAGAGCGTTGGATTGTGGTTCCAAAAGTCGCGGGTTCGAGTCCCGTCGGTCGCCCAGTTTCTCCAGGTAGGCATGTCTTTTCTCCAATCGATTCTTTTAGGAATCGTCCAAGGTACTACGGAATTTTTGCCCATTAGCTCTTCTGCCCACCTTCGACTTGCGAAGTATTTTTTAGGGCTAGATCACTTGAGTGGGCTGATCTATTTTGACCTGGTCTGCCATATGGGGACACTTCTAGCCCTTCTGATCTTTTTAAAAGAAGAAGTGTTCCATGTACTGAAAAGCGTCCGGACCATAGCGCTGTATTTTCTGGCACTTCTTCCTTTAATTCCGGCCTACTTTTTCCTAAAACCGCTCCTTCTAAAGGCGTCTCACCCTTCTTTTTTGGGGTATTCTTTGATGACAACGTCGATGCTTTTATTTGTGGCTTCTCAAAAAAAAACCTTCAGCCCAAGTAAAAAATGGCAGCATGTGCTATGCATAGGGGTGATGCAAACGATGGCGCTCATTCCTGGGATTTCGCGAAGCGGCTCGACGATTACAACTGCCCGATTGTGCGGGTGGAGCTGGAAGGATGGGGCTCTTTTTTCTTTTCTCTTAGCCATTCCGACGATTTGCGGGGGGGAAATTTTAGAAAGTTTGAAATACCATGAAACAGGGCATGTTTCCGGGATCTGTTATCTAGGTGGATTTATGTCTTCGTTTGTGCTGGGGCTTTTTTCGGTGCGTTTCATTTTTTTTATTTATGAAACGGGGAAAGTAAGACCTTTTGCTTGGTATTGTTTAGGCGCGGGCCTTGTTACGTGGAGGTTATTGCATGGCTAAAAAAAAGCAAGCTTCCGCCAATTTAGAGGCAAAAGGGCTTTTTTTCATTTCGCTTGCTGTAGTGGTTGCGCTAAGCCTTTGGAGTTTTCGCTTCCTCTATCCCAGGACTAATGTATTGGGCTATTTGGGTTACCTGGCGGCTCTTGGAATCAAATCTTTATTTGGTCTTGGTTCTTACTTAATCCCGGCCTATCTTGCATGGATGGGTGTTCAGCTCATCCGCAAACGGAAAATCCACCCCACAGATTCCCTTTATTTTGTCATCCTGATGAGTTCTTTGTGTATGCTTTTGACCGTTTTTGCTGAAAGCGATCCGCAAAAAGGAGCCTATTTTAAAGAAAGCGTAGTCTCAGAGACTGTTGTTCTTACAAGCCCTTATCCGCGTACTTTGACCCGTTACTATTTAGGGGGATTCCCCTACTATTTTCTCTTCTCTGATCTACCCCTTGTCTATTTAGAAAAAACATTAAGTCCTGTGGGTACAACACTGATTTTTTTCTCTTTGGGATTCGTTTCTTTTTTGCTTCTGACCGGTGTAAAAATCATCTCTGGATGGATGTTTTTCTGGAAAGGCTTGAAGTACTGCTTACGGATGCTTTTTAAAATCCTCACTACGAAGCCCGCTCCCCATGTTCCCAAAACGCCCAAGGTCTATTCAGGCCTTAAAATCAACCACCTTCCCACCTCTACCCAGCCCAAAAAAAAGCTCTCACAAATTCTCTCCTCCTCTAAAGAGCCAGCCTCGCCACCAAAACCTTTTCCGAAACAAGAGCCTCTCCCCATTCCGATCAAAAGCCTGATTGTGTCAGCCAATAGCGCCTATCGACTGCCCTCCGCCGATCTTCTTTCTACTTCTAAAGAAAAGATCGACCAACCCACTCTAAAAAAAGACCTCATGCAACAAGCTGCCGTCCTGGAAGAGACGTTAAAAAGCTTTGGGATTGAAGCCAAAGTGGGAGAGGTCAATAGTGGTCCTTCCATTACCTCTTTCGAGGTACACCCATCAATAGGAGTGAAAGTACAGAAGATCAAAGCTCTTGAAAACGATATTGCGCTCAATATGCAGGCAAAATCGATCCGTATCGTGGCTCCCATTCCCGGTAAAGCCGCGGTTGGTGTGGAAGTCCCAGCCATTCACCCTCAAGAGGTGAGTTTTAAGGAGATGATCCTTCACTATCAAAAAAAAAGAAAGCTTGCCATCCCCATTCTTTTAGGAAAAGCGATCAACGGAGAATGGGTGTTTTCTGACCTTGCCAAAATGCCGCACTGTCTGATTGCTGGGGCTACTGGCTCAGGCAAATCTGTTTGCGTCAATACGATCGTTATGTCGATTCTCATGAACGCGCGTCCCGAAGAGATCAAGCTTCTCATGGTCGATCCGAAAAAGGTGGAGCTCACTCAATATTCAAAATTGCCCCATATGATTGCTCCCGTGATTACAGAGCCTCATGGGGCTTACGCAGCGCTGCAGTGGCTTGTGAAAGAGATGCAGGTGCGCTATGAGATCCTCAAACAACTGGGGCTGCGCAATATCACAGCTTTTAACCACCGGAAAGTAGTGCCTGAGTTGGAAGCTTCTCTCAGCATCCCTATTCCAGAGCATATGCCTTTCATCGTAGCGATGATCGATGAGTTTGCCGATCTGATGATGGTCTCATCGGCTGATATTGAAACCCCGATTGCCCGTATTGCCCAAATGGCCAGAGCGGTGGGTATCCACCTCATCTTAGCAACACAAAGGCCCTCTCGCGAAGTGATTACGGGTATCATTAAAGCAAACATCCCGACACGCATCTCCTTTAAAGTGGCAAGCCGCGTAAACTCCCAAATCATCCTTGATGATACAGGGGCAGAAAGCCTTTTGGGGAGTGGGGATCTTCTCTTTTTACCGCCAGGAACCTCTCAGCTGGTTCGCGCACAAGGCGCTTATATCTCCGATGAAGATATCAATAAAGTCGTTCAAAACATTGTAGAACAAAGCTCAACGAACTATCTCATTCCCTCCTTTGATTCTTTTCGCTCCCTCGAATGGGAGCCTGACTCAAAATCTGGCGGAAAAGATGAGCTCTATGATAGAGCGCTCGAGCTTGTCCTCGCACAGAAAAGCGCCTCGACGACTTTTTTACAAAGAAAACTCAAAATCGGCTATGCTCGGGCAGCAAGCCTTATCGATGAGTTAGAAGAGAACGGAGTCATCGGCCCAGCCGATGGAGCTAAGCCGAGAAAAGTGATTCGCAATCCAGGGGTCCAGTCAGCTTTCTTTCCCGAAAATACAGACGACGATGAACTCGAGCCTTAATACCATTTGCGAGGAATAAATTCATAAATTAGGGCCGTATAACATGTCATCATTTTTATCTGGCAAAGCCTTGATCCATGGCACCGCCCCTGCGTCATGCTGAATATAAGCTTGCTGAACACATTGGGGTTTAGGGAGCAACGGAACAGAAAACTCCGTTAAGGATCCATCTCCTCTTCTTTCGGGTTACGTAACGGTCGCAGATTTCCTTTATAGTCATTTAAATTTTCTTTTACACGTGCTTCGTGTAGACTGTTCAGATGACTTATTCACTCGACTTAAGAAACAAGGCTTTAAAATACATTGAGAACGGAGGGACATGGAGCTCTGCTAGTCAGACTTTTGGTGTTGCTATCCGAACATTAGCGCTTTGGCTTAGCAGAAAGAAGCAAAATAACTTGCCTCCTAAAGCGCGGCCAACAGGATCTTATAAAATTGACGAGAATCGTCTTAAAGACTTCATTGCAAAAAATCCTGATGCTTATCTTAGGGAAATTGCTGAAGAATTTAAGACAACAATTCCAGCGGTTTTTTATGCTTGTAGGAGAAGTAAAATCACTCTAAAAAAAAGACGCCATACTACAAAGAAAGAGACGAAGAAAAAAGACGGCAATTTGTAGAAGAACTTGAAAAGATCCCAGAGGAAAATCGTGTTTATATAGATGAGAGTGGCGTTGATAAATACTTGCAAAGAGAGCGTGCTCGAGCACCGAGAGGAGTACGGATTTTTGGAGCAATCTCTGGGAAAAGATATGCACGAGAAAGCTTTATTGCAGCAAAAGTAGAATCCAATATTCTAGCCCCCTTTTGCTACACAGGGACTTGCGATACTCTTCTATTTAATCTCTGGCTAAAGGATTTTCTTCTTCCTGTACTTAAGCCAGGTCAAGTAGTCATTATGGATAACGCAAGTTTTCACAAATCTCAAGATTCTCAACGATTGATAGAACAAGTTGGTTGTAGGGTTCTGTTTCTTCCTCCATATTCACCAGACCTCAATCCAATTGAAGTCTTCTGGGCAAACTTCAAAAAGATGATCCAAAACAACCTGGAGAAATTTAAGACATTAGCAGAAGTCATTGACTTCTCTTTTTCAATTGTGGGGGGATGGTGTGTGCAAAAGAAAATTTAAATCA
>Ga0209541_10007349_pt1 | contig 18561 bp, 14 predicted proteins | sample RifCSPlowO2_01_FD_184027 | JGI IMG/M metagenome (GOLD analysis project Ga0209541, IMG submission 184027) | Groundwater microbial communities from Rifle, Colorado - Rifle CSP2_plank lowO2_0.1 (SPAdes) (version 2) | ecosystem: Environmental > Aquatic > Deep subsurface > Groundwater | place... | reverse complement strand
GCAAAATCGTCCAGCCGGACGCCAGCTGTGTCGGCGATGCGCGGCTCGTTGTTGAGGAATTGCTCAAATACGTCAAACCCTGCGACACCAAAGACTGGCTTAAAGAGTTAAACGGATATCGCCAGCAGTATCCTTTAAAATTCGAGACCAAAGGCGGATTAACGGCGCAATACGTGCTCCATGAACTGCAGGAGATCATCCAGGGCAAGGCCATCGTGACGACCGACGTGGGCCAGCACCAGATGTGGTCGGCGCAGTTCAATTTGAGCACCGAAGGCCAGAAATGGATTTCCTCCGGCGGCGCGGGCACCATGGGCTTCGGCTTTCCCGCGGCCATCGGCGCCCAGTTCGGGCGGCCCAATGACCTCGTGGTGGCGGTCGTCGGCGACGGCGGGTTCCAGATGACTTTGGCTGAATTATCGACTCTGTATAATAACAAGCTGCCGGTGAAGGTGCTCATTATTGATAACAAGTATCTGGGAATGGTACGCCAGTGGCAGGAACTCTTTTTTGACAACCGTCTTTCGGGCGTAGATTTGGAAGGCAACCCGGATTTCGTCAAGCTCGCCGAGGCCTATCGCATCAAAGGCGTGCATATCGGCAATGTCCCTGAATGCCGCGCGAAATTAAAAGAAGCCATCGATCACCCGGGGCCGGTCGTGATCCACGCGGAAGTGATTAAAGAAGACAACGTGTTCCCGATGATCCCCGCGGGCAAATCCGCCAATGAGATGATCATCGAGGCGCCCAGTAAGGACAAGAAGCTGGAGAAACCGACGGGGAGCACGTAATTTCTCGTCTAAAGGTGACGGTAACGATGCCCGTTTCGGCTTTGGGTAACGTGACCGTAACCGAAAAACGATACGGGCTTCGTAACCATAACCGATTAATAAAATGACTCAACAATCTGAAAAACGAAAAGACATCCACACCGTCAGCATGCTCGTCGCCAACAAGCCCGGCGTCCTGGTGCGTTGCGCGCAAGTGTTTGCCCGGCGCGGGTTTAATATCGACGCCCTGGTCGTCTCGGCCAGTGTGAACCCAAAATTCTCGCGCATGACGATCACGGCGAGCGGCGACCCGGGGACATTGGAACAGATCGTCAAGCAGACCGCGAAGCTCATCGACGTCATCCACTGCGGCGAGCACACCCGCAAAGATTCCATCGACCGCGAGTACGCCCTCGTCAAGGTGAAAAGCGGCTCCCCTTCACAGAAGGCAGCCATCCGCACGTTGCTTAAGGCCCGCGCGCATGTCCTGGATGAGAGTACCGCCGCGATGATCATCGGCCAGACCGGCACGACCGAAGAGCTGGACTCGCTCGAAGAATCATTAAAAAAAATCGGGATTATCGAGATGGTCCGTTCGGGGAAGCTGGTAATGGCGAAGGGCAAGGAACCAACTTAGTCATCAGACTTCAGACATCAGCCGTCAGATAAAGTTCTCTGAAGACTGAAAGCTGATGACTGATGACTACTCCTTGTCGGCTAAACTGCAGGGCAATATCTTCGGCATTTCCTTCGGCGGCAGGATGGTCATGGCGACCTCAATGCCCTTCTCGTCGTAACTGATCGCGGAAATCTGACAGCGTTCCTTGTCCAGTTCTTTATCGTCCAACCCCAGATACTGGGCTACGCCTGAGCGCAGCGCGTCCCACTCCAGATATAGGATAAAGCGCGTTTCTTCATCCTTTGCCGCCAGATCGGTTGCAACCTTCTCGTACGGCAAGGCCACAATCTCCGGCAGGGTCTTCCCTGCGCAATACCTTACGTATCCCGTCGTAGCTGTAATCTTGCGCCCGCAGGTGATCTTGGCGAAGTCGAAGGACACAAACCTCTCTTCAGGGTCTAACCGGATGGCAATGCTGGAGGAGGTGTCGGAACAAGGCATTTTGACTCCTTAGAAATATTGTCGTATCTCGTATTTCGTATCTCGCATTCCGTAACGAGATACGAGCGACGAGATGCGAGATACGAATTCATTATGTCCGAAACAGCCGGACTTGGCAAGGGGAGTTTAGGGACGAATCAAGGGGCAACAAGAAATTACGAATGATACGCGGGTTCCATCGCCCCTGATACGGCTTCTCTTAAACATTCAAACTCGGCATCGGAATATTGTTCCTGTGCAAGCAGGCTCTTGTCCAGGATCTTCCCGTCAATCCTGCCCCTTTGCAGGCTATATTGCCGGGCGCCCTCCACCAGAGAACGGATCTCCAGCAGGCCCCCGACAGAATGAAACGCCTTCACCACGGTTGTCCGAAATTCATGCGGTATCCCCGCCTCAAGGATGAGCCGGATGCTCTCTTTTATTTTCTCAGTCGACACCGGGACGTTGGTCACCTCGTCATACCGGATTAAGGACGCCTTGACATCCATCGCCACATAATTAACCAGCCGCAGGGAGAGGACCTGCTTTAATACCTCCGGGCGGCTGCCGTTGGTGTCGAGTTTTATCAAATACCCAAGGCGCTTTATTCTGTCCAAAAAGGAAATAAGCCCCTCCTGGAGCGTGGGCTCGCCGCCCGTGACCACAACGCCTTCCAGATATTCCTGACGGCCCCTTAAAAAAACCATCACGTCTTCTTCGGGGACCGCGGGACAATACTCTTTGGGGAGAACCAATTCGGGGTTGTGACAATACCCGCAGCGGAAATTGCACCCTTGCGTAAAGACAACCGCCGCGAGCTTGCCCGGATAATCGATCAAAGACAGCTTTTGCAAACCCCCTAGGCGCATATTTTATAAGTCACCCTTTCTTTGAACTCTTCCTTTTTACCTTTATTCCACTGCTGGACAGGCCGCAAATAGCCGACGACACGCGAATAAACTTCACACGCGCACTGACACTTGTCACATAACTTATGTTCGCCGGCCCGATAGCCGCAATTGGGGCAGACACTGAACGTCGGGGTAATCGTAAAATAAGGCAATTTGAATTTCTGGCAAATGATCTTTACCAGCTGTTTTAGCCCTTCGATATTGTGGATCCGCTCTCCGACAAACCCATGGAGGACCGTCCCTCCGGTATATTTCGTTTGCAAGCTGTCCTGATGCTCCAACACCTCAAAAATATCCTCCGAATAATTCACCGGAAGATGGGTTGAGTTTGTGTAAAATGGCTCGTGCCCTTTTTGATATTCGTCTTCATTAGCGCAAATAATCCCTGGATACGTGTCTTTATCCATTTTCGCCAAACGATAAGTCGTGCCTTCCGCGGGAGTTGCCTCGAGGTTACAAATATTGCCGGTCTCTTCCTGGAATTTAATAAGCTCCCCCCTCATAAAATCCAGGACCTCCAAAACGAACTGCTTCCCTTTCTCAGAGGCGATATTCTCTCCCAAAAAATTCAGGCAGGCTTCATTCATGCCGATCAATCCAATCGTGGAAAAATGATTTTTCCAATACTGATCGAACCTCACCTTGATTTGGCGTAAATAAAATTTGATATAGGGATAAAGGTCCTGGTCCGTGAACTTTTCCAGGACCTTTCTTTTGATCTCCAGACTTTCTTTGGCCAGCGACATCTGCTGTTCCAGGCGCTGATAAAACTCTTCTTTCGTTTTGGACAGATAACCGATCCTGGGCATGTTGATGGTCACGACCCCGATTGAACCCGTCAGGGGAGTCGCGCCGAACAATCCTCCTCCACGGGAGCGCAATTCACGGTTATCCAGCCGCAGACGGCAACACATGCTGCGCGCGTCATCCGGGTTCATGTCCGAATTGATGAAATTGGAAAAATAGGGGATGCCGTATTTGGCTGTCATTTCCCATAAAAGCGCGAGGTTGGGATTGTCCCATTCAAAATCCTTCGTTATATTGTACGTTGGGATGGGAAAGGTAAAGACCCTTCCCTTGGCATCTCCTTCCAGCATGACCTCTAAAAATGCCTTGTTGAGCATATCCTGTTCTTTCTGAAATTCTTTATAAGTTTCCTTTTGAATTTTTCCGCCAATGATGACCCCATGGTCGGCATAGTAGGAAGGCGGTTTAAGGTCAAGCGTAATATTCGTGAAAGGCGTCTGAAATCCGACGCGCGTTGGCACATTCACGTTGAAAACAAACTCCTGGAAGGCCTGCTTGACTTCCCTGTGAGTCAACCCGTCATAACGGATGAACGGAGCTAAAAGGGTATCAAAACTTGAAAAAGCCTGGGCGCCGGATGCCTCTCCTTGAAGAGTATAGAAAAAATTGACAATCTGGCCCAAAGCGCTGCGCAAATGTTTAGCCGGCGCGGATTCCATCTTTCCGCTAACCCCTTTAAACCCTTCCAATAACAAGTCCTGGAGATCCCACCCGACACAGTAAACGCTGACAAGCCCCAGATCATGGATATGAAGATCTCCGCGGCTATGAGCTTCCTTAATTTCGCGCGGGTAAACTTTACCAAGCCAATAACCTTTACTGACCTCCGCAGAAATATAGTGATTAAGTCCCTGCAGCGAAAAAGCCATATTGCTGTTTTCATTGACCCGCCAGTCCTCTTTATTCAAATAACGCGTGACAAGATCCGTATTAAATTTATTGGCGATTTCACGGATCTGGGCATGCTGTTCACGGTAGAGAATATAGGCTTTAGCGGTCTTGCGGTAGGGGGATGTCAATAAAACATCTTCAACAATGTCCTGGATTTCTTCGACGGAATGGGGCTGATCTTTGACGAACTGCTGGATAAGGTTAACAACCCGTACCGTCAATTTTTGGGCCATTTCGTGCCCAAACTCGCCGGTAGCTTCCCCCGCTTTCCCAATGGCGGAGGTAATCTTGCCGGGATTGAAAATTTCTTCTTTGCCGTTTCGTTTAACAACCCTGGTTAATGTTTTTGTTGCCTCATGCATCCTGCACCTCCTCTGTTTGTTATGGAAACTTCAGTCTGTGCTTCGTCCTGTTTGGGCATTCACCCCGAACTTCGCCGTGATCGTTGGGGAATTCCCGGTCACCCTTCGGGCATAGAAAGTTAACACGCCCTCAGGGTGATTTGTTCTGCCCTCTGGCAGAACAAATCACCATTCTAATGCCCCGCCCGTTTGGTATTCCGTCACGCGGGTTTCGAAGAAATTCTTTTCCTTCTTTAAATCAATGACCTCGCTCATCCAGGGAAACGGGTTACCCGAGCCGTACTGTTGAGAAAGGCGAAGCCTTTCGAAACGCCGGTCCGCCAGATACTGCACATATTCCTTCAAGAGCTCCTGGTTAAGCCCCAAAATGCCGTCCTTCAGGCAGTCCTGGATATAAGCCAGTTCGAGCTTGACCGCGCGCTTGATAAAATCGATCATTTGGGCTTTAAATTCTTCCGTCCAGACTTCCGGGTTCTCATCGACGATCGTATTGATAAGCTCGATCCCGAAGTTCATATGAATGCTCTCATCGCGCAGGACATACTGGATCTGTTCGCAGGTGCCGGGGATGCGGTTCTGCCGGCCAAAGGAAAGCATCGTCACGAACCCGCCGTAGAAAAAGATCCCCTCGGTAATGACATAGAGCCCGATCATGTTCTTGACGAGTGTCTGCAGGCCTTCGGTCGTTTTGGTATCGAGGTTGGGATCCAGCACGCCGGCCGTACAGCTCATCGCGTGCTCGTCTTTCTGGTAAATGGTCTCCACCTCGCGGTACATGTTGAACATCTCGCCCTCGTCGAGCGACAGCGACTGCACGATATACTGGAAGGCGTGGATATGGATCGCCTCTTCAAAAGCCTGCCGTAAAAGGTACTGACGGCATTCGGGGTTATCCACACAGCGGTAGACGGCGAGGACAAGGTTGTTGCCCACCAGCGATTCGGCGGTGGCGAAAAACCCCAGGACGCGCTTGATGACATGGCGCTCCTCGGGCGTGAACCCCTTGGAATCCTTCCACTGCTCGATGTCGCGCTGCATGGAGACTTCGGTGGGCATCCAGTTGTTCGCGCAGCCGTCCAGATAATAATGCCACGCCCACTTGTATTTGATGGGCACCAGCTGGTTGCAGTCGACCGTGCGGTCGTTGTTAATGATCTTTTTATTTTCGATAGTGACCCGGCTGGAACTCATCCCGGGCAATGATGGTGTGCTGTCCATATTTTACCTCTCCTAATTCTTACAAAAATTTAATAATGTTCAAGGTGATCCGATGATCCGGGAATCCGTGACTAGATTATCCGGAAAACCAGAAATCCGTAACAAAAAGAATTATTGCCAGATATCCTGATCTCCGGATATCCCAGTCCCGGATAACCGGATGACCGGATACCCTCTTACTGGCATGCTTCACAATCTTCCTTCGTCTCCTTGGTCAACGGCGCCGGGGCCGGGGGTTCGATCACGCGGCCGAATTCGTTACGCTCTCTTTTGCCGACGACGTTGTCATACTTGGTAATATCCAGCGTGCTTTTTTCGATGCGGGTCGCGCCCATCGAGCGCAGGTAATACGTCGTCTTTAATCCTTTTTCCCAAGCGATCATATACATGTCGCTGACCTTTTTGCCGCTCGGTCTGGCCTGGTACAAATTGAGCGACTGGCCCATGTCGATCCATTTCTGCCGCCGGCTGGCCGCTTCAATGAGCCACTCATATTCGATCTCAAAGGCGGTCGCGTATTTGCGCTTTAATTCGCCGGGGATGCGGGCGATCTCCTGGATGCTCCCGTCAAAATACTTCAGGTCGTTGATCATCTCCTGGTCCCAGATCCCCAGATCCTTCAAATCCCCCACGAGGAATTCGTTGACCACGGTAAATTCGCCGGAGAGGTTACTTTTGACGAAGACGTTCTTGTAGATCGGCTCGATGGACGCCGTTACCCCGACGATGTTGCCGATGGTGGCCGTGGGGGCGATGGCCATAACGAGGCTGTTACGGATGCCGTATTCCTTCAACTCCCGGCGCACCGGCGCCCAATCCATTTTTGCTGACCGGTCCACATCGAGATACCCGCCGCGTTCCTGCTCCAGGAGGGCCAGCGTGTCGATGGGCAGCAATCCTCGGTCCCATTTCGACCCGCGGTACGTCGCGTACGCGCCCTTTTCTTTGGCCAGGGCGATCGAGGCCTGGATCGCGTAACACGAAATCGCCTCCATGCTCACGTCGGCAAAGTCGACCGCCTCCTGCGAGGCGTAGCTTAAATTCTGGATGAACAACGCGTCCTGGAAACCCATCAGCCCCAGGCCGATCGGACGGTGTTTCTGGTTGGCGGTCTCCGCCTCTTTGGTCGGATAAAAATTAATGTCGATGACATTGTCCAGCATCCGCACCGCCGTGCGGACCGTGTCGCGTAATTTCTGATGGTCCAACCCTTGCGCCGTCGTGTGCGCGGCCAGGTTCACCGAGCCAAGGTTGCAGACGGCGGTCTCATCTTTTGAAGTATTAAGAAGGATCTCCGTGCATAAATTGGAACTGTGCACGACCCCCATGTGGTCTTGCGGAGAGCGAATGTTCGACGGGTCCTTCCACGTGACCCAGGGATGGCCGGTCTCAAAAAGCATGTTGAGCATCCGGCGCCACAATTGCACCGCCGGGACAGCCTTGAACTGGCGCATCTTGCCTTCCCTGGCCTTCTGCTCGTATTGCGTATAGCACCGCTCGAATTCACGCCCATAAATATGATGCAAATCCGGCACTTCGTTGGGGCTAAAAAGCGTCCACTCGCCGTTTTCCTTGACGCGTTTCATGAACAAATCGGGGATCCACGCGGCCGTATGCATATCATGCGTGCGGCGGCGTTCATCGCCGGTATTTTTGCGCAGTTCCAGGAAATCCTCAAAATCCATGTGCCATATTTCCAGATACGCGCACATGGCCCCCTGACGTTTGCCGCCCTGATTGACCGCGACCGCGGTATCGTTAGCGACCTTCATAAAAGGGATGATGCCCTGGCTTTTGCCGTTGGTCCCCTTGATCCGGGATCCTAACGCGCGCACGTTCGTCCAGTCATTGCCGAGGCCGCCGCTCCATTTCGAGAGCATAGCGTCATCCTGGACGCATTTAAAGATATGCGAAAGGTCATCTTCGATGGTCGTCAGAAAGCACGAAGAAAGCTGGGAATGCCGGGTGCCGGAATTAAACAGCGTCGGCGTTGAGGAAGTAAAGCGGAACGTCGAAAGGACGTCATAAAATTCCATCGCCTTTTCGTTCTTTTGAGCGCCTTCTTTTTTGGCGAGCCCCATGGCGACCCGCATCCAGAAGATCTGCGGCAATTCCAGACGTCTTTTTTCCCAGTGAAGGAAATACCGGTCGTAGAGCGTCTGCAACCCCATATAATGGAAGAGCAGATCCCGTTTGGGCTTGAGGTCATGCCCCAGCAATTTCAGATCGAACTGCAAGAGATCCGGGCTCAACAGATCCAGCTCAACGGCCTTGTGGATATATTGAGCGAAATACGTGGCGTACTCGGCTTTCATCCCTTCAAAACTCACCGGATGCCCGAGGGCCTCCTGATATAAAGCCAGAAGTAAAAGCCGCGCCGCGGCAAAGGTGTACTGCGGATCCTTCTCCAGGAACGAACGCGCCGCCATGATGTGCGCGGTCGCCAGCTGTTCCCTGGTAATGCCGTTGAAATAATTTTTCCGGGATTCGTTTAAGATTTCCTCGACGGAAACATTTGCCAGTCCCTCGCAGCAACTCTCGATGGAGAACCGGATCTCGTCTAAAGGAAGCAGTTCTTGACGTCCGTCCTTCGTCTTATAGCTGATCGCTTTGATCCATTCCTGCGAAACTTCCCGCGTGTCCTGCGCGCGCTGTTTGTCCCGGCGGACTCTGGCGCGTTCTTCCCGGTAAGCGATGTACCGGCGGGCGATGTCCAGATACCCCGCCTTCATCAAATTCTTCTCGACCAAGTCCTGGATCTCTTCGATATCAAGGCATTTGCCCTCGGGCCACTGCGCTCGGATGTCGGCGACGACCTGGGCGGCGATTTCCCGCGCCTTTTCCAAAAGGGTTTCGGTCAAGATACCGTTATTGTACGCCCGAAACGCCCCGGCGATCGCCAGTGTGATCTTCTCCGGCTTAAACGATACCACTTTGCCATCACGCTTGGTCGTTGTGTACAGCTCAAAGAGCGCCCGGCGCGCCGCATGCTGTTTGCGGTAATTCGCGTACAACTCCGCGGTATCTTTAAATCCGTTTTCATACAATTGGCGAACAACCTCGTCCTGGATTTCTTCGACCGTCACTGAAGCTTTATCGTGCAAACGCTCTTTCAAGACGTGGAAAACGCCGGCCGCGACCCGGTCTACATCGCGCGCCATTTCGATGGACAGTTCAACCTCACGCGGCAACCCGGCCTGTTCTTTGAAGGCGTTGCCGATCGCTTTTTTAACACGCAATTCGTTGTAGGCGACGACTTGTCCGTTGCGTTTTTGAACGTTCATTTCGAAATTGACGGCGGTCTTCTGGTACGGCATACGGTCTTTCCTCCTTGGAAAAATGTGCAGGGACTTGACAAGCGGCCTCGGGAACGCGGTTTAATGATGGATTGGACGGGCTTGGAAAACATGACGTAAAAACACAATATATTGATTAGGTTAGCGGAACAGCACAACATATAGTATTACCTGGGGACACTAAAGTCAAGCAGATTTTCAAAATTTTACCCCGTCGGCCGATAGGCTCCCTTTGGGAGGCGAAAATCTTTCCTCACCCGATGGGTGGTTATCCCGCGGCCAGAGAGCCGCAGGATAAGGCGACTTTTATTTTGTTTTTTGAAGTAAGGATTTGTAGCGTTTGCTGACCGCGTTCCAGTTGATCACGTTCCAGAAAGCGGCGATGTAATCGGGACGGCGGTTTTGGTATTTCAAGTAATAGGCGTGTTCCCAAACGTCAATGCCGAGGATGGGTTTGCCTTTGACCTCGGCAATATCCATCAAGGGATTGTCCTGGTTGGGTGTTGAACAGACGGCGAGTTTTCCGTTACTGCTGATAAGCCAGGCCCAGCCGCTGCCAAAACGCGTGGTGGCCGCGGTGGTGAATTTTTCCTTGAAGGCATCAAATCCGCCCAAATCGGCCTTGATCGCGTCGGCCAATTCACCAGTGGGTTGTCCGCCGGCCTTCGGGCCGATGGTTTCCCAAAACATGGAATGATTGTAATGCCCGCCGCCGTTGTTGCGCACGGCGGTGCGGATATTTTCCGGGACCGCGTTGATGTGCGCGACCAGATCTTCGATCGACTTCGCCTCAAGATCTTTCTTGCCCTCGATGGCTTTGTTGAGATTGTTCACATACGCCGCGTGATGTTTGCCGTGATGGATCTGCATCGTTTGAGTATCGATGTGCGGCTCCAGCGCGTCAAACCCGTAAGTCAGATTAGGTACGGTAAATGCCATATTCCCCTCCTTGTTTCATCTTTTTTCGTATACCGTATCTCGTATTTCGTGTCTCGTACGAAATACGGGCGACGAGATACGAGATGCTGATTAAATTTTCTTCAGAGCCGCCAATACTTCCTCGTATTTGGGTTCCGTGGTCACCTCCGGGACGATCTGTTTGTAGCGCAGGACCCCTTTGGCATCGACGACAAAAATTGATCTGGCCAACAGACGTAACAAAGGCGGGTTGCCGATCAAAACACCATACGCCTTTCCGAAAGCGGCCTCACGATAATCGGAAAGGGTCTGCACACGGGTAACGCCGGCCGCGCCGCACCAGCGCTTTTGCGCGAACGGTAAATCCATGCTGATCGTCAGGACAACGACATCGTTGCCTAAAGCGGCCGCTTCCTTATTGAATCTTTTGGTCTGCAGATCACATACCGCGGTATCAAGTGATGGAACGACCGAGAGAATGACTTTCTTGCCCTTTAAAGATGAAAACTTGAACTCGGAAAGGTCGTTGGCGACCAACGTGCAATCGGGCGCCGACTGGCCCACCGCGACGTCGTTGCCCAGCAAAGTGACAGGGCTTCCTTTGAGTGTTACTGCAACTGTAGTTCCTGGCATAACTTAATTCCTCCTTTTTAAAAGTAGAAAGGAGAGAGTAGAAAGTAGAGAAACAAAAGATTTCCGATTTTTTAAAGCTTCAACTCTCTACTCTCTTACTCTCTACTCTCTTCTATTCCAAGTAGCGTTTGTAGCATACGCCGGCTAGAACACCCCCAATGACCGGCCCCAGCCAATACAGCCAGATATTCTGCAACCCGCCGCCAAGTAACGCCGGCCCCAGATGCCGGGCCGGATTCATGGCCGCGCCACTGATGGGCCCACCCATCAAAATATCGAGCGCCACCGTCAACCCGATAAAAAGCCCGCCGACTTTCGGCGCCCTTTTATCGACCGCGGAACCATACACGACAAATACCAGAAAGAACGTTAAGATAATTTCCGTGATGAACGCCATGCTGACCGGAACCCCGGCCCCCACAGCAGGTGTGCCCATCCCGACCGCCGCCAGCGCCATGGCTGGAACGCACAATTTGATCAAACCCGCCGCCACGATGCCTCCCAGACACTGGGCGAGCACGTAGCCGACCGTGTTAACGGCATCGATCTTTTGGGCAGCGAACAACCCAATCGTCACCGCCGGATTTAAATGTCCCCCGCTGACCGCGGCGGTCGCGCTGACCATAACCGCGATGGCTAACCCGTGCGCTAGCGCGATCCCCGTCAATCCCGTTTGCCCGCCGTTAATGTAATTACCGGCAATCGCGCCGACACCGATAAAGATCAGGGTAAATGTTCCGATAAATTCGGCGATGAGGGCTTTCTGGTTCACGCGCATTCCTTATTTTTTTAGGAAGGTTTAAGAATTTTGGTAAGCGAAGCAATGCTCATAATACCCCAATTATTTTGTTTGTCAATAAAAAGGATTGGTGAAAATGCGTTTATGCTATAATAAATTTTATGTTTACCTACCAAACCAAAATAAAACTCCACGACACCGACGCCGCGGGCGTGATCTTCTTCGCCAACCAGTTCAAAATCATCCACGACGCCTATGAATCGCTGCTGGAGGGGATCGGGTTCGGGTTCGCGGAACTTATCCGCAACAAGGATTTCTTTTTACCGATCGTCCATGCCGAATCCGACTACAAAGCTCCTCTTTTTGTCGGGGATGTCCTTGAGGTGCAGGTCAAAGCTGGACGGGTCGGGCAGACGTCCTTTACGCTCGGTTACACCTTACTCAATGCCAAGCAGGAAATCGTCGGAACCGGGCGCACGGTCCATGTGGCCGTCAGCAAAGCGACCCAGCAGAAAATCCTTCTCCCCGCGGACCTGCGCGCGAAACTCGAAAAGTTACATCGACAGGATGATAAGTCTGCAACCAGATAAACGATAACCATCCCGGCGAATCAACCTTTGTGACAAAATTCGCCATCGTTGTCCATACCAATCTCTCGTTCGCTAACACGCTCACTCAAGATTAGTATGGACCAGTGACCTTTGGCTCGGGAATGCGAAAGATGTTTTTACTGCGACTTTAATTCGGGTTCCGGCATGTGTCTGGGGATTATGGCCTGTGCCGAGGGTTTTGGGATGACTTCTAGATAAGAATGGGCAAGGTAACATTGAGCTACATTACACATCCATGGTAGTCGCCGTAAACTGCGTGATAATCTCATGTCGTGTAAAGATTAAAGCTTAAACGAATGTGCTACGTTTGTCAAATGGCTTTTAGTGACGAGGAGTCTTTGATCAATCGAAGAAAATAGGAACGGTCGGGTTTGATTCCGGCCTGCGCGGTTGCGGGCCAAGAATAGATCTGGTCAGGCAGTTTAAAGGAAGGAAGATAGTTGCGCAGGAACGACTGGATTTCCTTTTGCGAGACCCGCGTCCCTTCTCTGGTCTGGATGAAGGCCACGGGCCGCGCGCCGAATTCTTCGCTTTTGACCGGAACGACCACGGCTTGCACGATTCCCTCGATATGGCACAAATGCCGCTCGATCTCCTCCGGCTGGATATTTTCGCCGCCGGAGATGAACATATTGTCCTTGCGCCCCAGAACGGTGAGCGTCCCATCCTCATTCAAGCACCCCAAATCGCCAGTATGGAACCATCCCTGTTGATCCAGCGAGGGTTCGATTCTTTCTCCTTTTACATATCCCTGAAAAAGCGTCTTGCCTTTGACCAGAATTTCGTAATCACCCGAAATGCGCGCCTGGGCAAAGCGCAAAATCTGGCCACGGGGCAATGGATCTTCTTTCGTTAAACGTTTCGATGTGGCGACCTGCGAGGCCATCTCGGTCAAACCGTAGGTCACATGCACCGGCAAACGGGCATCGACGGCCTTGCGGATCAAGGCATCGGGGATCGCACTGCCCCCGATCAAAATAGCCTTCATTTTTTGCAGCACGCCAACATTTTTGGGGTCACTTAAGAGCCGGTGTAACTGCGTCGGCACCAGAGAAACATGCGTGATGTTAAACTCGCGTAACGAGTCCGCCAGATCTGCCGAAGGTTCGGGCACCACAATCGTCCCGCCTGCCAAGAATGTGCGCCAGAGGATACCGAGCCCGCCCACGTGATACAACGGCAAAGACAACAGCCAGCGATCGCCAGACTTCACCGGAATATGCTCGTTGGCGGCCAGGGCGTTGTAATAGTGATTGCCGAAGCTGTGCGCGACCGCTTTCGGATCGCCGCTGCTGCCGGAGGTGAACATGATATTGGCTGTGTGGTCCAATGAATATTGTAGGGACAGGTCGCGACCTGTCCCTACGGTTCCGATCCCCGGAACACAAATTTCCGCCGGCACAATGGTCCTCGCGCAGGAAATATTTTGAAGGCACGCGCGCGTCCCTTCTTCCGGCAAACGCGTGCTCAACAGACACACCACCGTGCCCTGACGCCACAACGCGAAAAGCGCGATCACGTATTCGATCGAGTTGGTACTCACAAGGGCGACGCGCTCGCGGGGTTTCACGCCGAGACGCTGGAACTTTTCCGCGGCAAGGTCAACGGATTCTGCTAACTGTTGACAGGAAAGGCTGCGGTCTTTATTGATAACGGCGCTCTGACCGCCGTTTTTTGCGGCGTGTTCAAAGACAGGGCAGGTAATACGCTCGGTCATAAAATTTCTTTAAGAAGCTCAAAATTGATGTCTTCGCTGCGCGGCGGACGCTGGCGGATATTGATCTTTCCATGACGGATCAACACGTTTTCCTCCAACAGATCCTGCGTGAACCATTTCAAGGTATCCAAACCCGCCGCCTGGTCGCGCACGGTGCAGCTGGCCAGATTCGCCAGGGTCAAAATGCCCAAACCGGATTCAAAAGACGAGCTGATGACCGCGGCCAATCCCAGCGCCCTGGCCTGCTGCATATATTGCCAGGCTCTTTCCAGTCCGCCCAAAACGGTGGGTTTTAAAATAAGGACATCTACCCCGTCCATGCTTTTGAATTCTTCGAAGGACAATTTCATCAGGGATTCATCCAGCGCGACGGGGATCAGGGTCTCCTGATAAAATTCGGGGGTTTGAAAAACATGCTTGAGAGGTTCTTCGATATAAGCGACCGTGCTGCATTCTATTTCCCGGCCAAAGCGCACCGCGTCTTCGAGTTCCCACGCCTGGTTGGCATCCAGATGCAACAAGACCTCGCCGTGCAAAACCTCATTGACCGCCCGCACCTTGTCGGCGCTCTCATCGACCGAACCGCGCACTTTAAGCTTCATGTCCAGGAACCCGTCTTCTTTAAATTTTTTCGCCTGACGCGCGACCTCGTCAGCGGTGCCGTCTAAAAGCGCGTGAACGCGCGTGTAATCACGGTGGTCGCTAGGCGCGTGGGCAATGGACTGAAATAATGGCGTATTTTCAGTACTGGCGACAAGATTTAAGATCGCCATCTCGATACCGAATTGGACCGAAGGCCGCAGGTTCATCTCTTCGAACCAGGAATTCATTTTGCCCTCGAGCTTTTCCGCGCCGGGCAAAACTTCACATCCGGTCAGACTCGCCTTGAGCTCGCGGACTTGCGCCTGGGCCTCGTTTAAACTCTCCTCGCTCCAGCCATCGAGCGGAGCGACCTCGCCGAAACCGTCGACGTCCCGGTCCGATTTCAACTGGATAATGAGCCCTTCGCGGTTGGTCAACTTAAGCCCGTGCACTTCGATGGGCCGGTTAAGGGGGATGGCGTATTTGTAGACACGAAACGAAACGATCTTCACAGCACCCATCCGATCGAAAAAAGAACGCTGTAGGCCAAGAGCAAGCGCGCGGTCGCGGCCAGGGCGGCGTTGAGCGCGACACCTTCTGTGCGGGTCAAAACAGTTTTGATGGTGGGGACAACGGCGAGGATGATAAGAACGCAGGCCAATAAGGGCAAGTGGTCCTCGATGAACATATAAATGAAGACCGGGACGATACCGGCGCCCAGGACGCAGAAGAGATATTCCGATAACGCGAAGCCGCGGCCGAAACGCACGGCAAGGGTGTTCTTACCCGACTTGCGGTCGCTGTCGATATCACGCAGATTATTGACGGTGAGAATGGCAACCGACATCAAGCCCGGAGCAAAGCCGGCGAAAATGATGGCAGAATTGAGTTCCAACGATTGAACATAATATGTTCCAGCCACGGCCACGGGTCCGAAGAAAATAAAAACCAGAATATCGCCGAGGCCGAGATACCCTAAAGGATAATGGCCCGCCGTATAAAAAATCCCTGACAAAATCGCCAAACTCGCGAGGGCCGCGATCGGCCAGCCTCCGCGCGTTACAAGGCAGATAGATGCCAACGCCGCCAGCGCGAAAACGCCGATGAACGCCGCCTTCACCTGGCCCGGCGGAATAAGTCCGGCCTGGGTCACGCGCGTCGGGCCCACGCGCTCCAGGGTGTCCGCTCCTTTTTGGCAATCGTAATAATCATTGGCGAGATTGGTTCCGATCTGCAGCAAAAGTGCGGTCAATAAACACACCAGCGCGGTTACGACATCCTCGATCCCGTCGCCAAAAGCCATGGCCGTGCCCATTAGAACCGGAGCGACCGCAGCGGGAAGGGTCTTGGGGCGGATTGCGAGGAGCCAATATTTGATTGAAGAGTTATTCATAGTGTAGCTGTCAGTCTTCAGACATCAGCTATCAGACAAAACTGACGACTGATGACTGACGACGGATGACTCATTACGGTCTTTTGGGGAACTTCGTAAAATCCGGCTTGCGCTTCTCAAGAAACGCGTCGCGTCCCTCCTGCCCTTCCTGCGTCATGTAAAAAAGCATGGTGGCATTCCCGGCCAATTCCTGCAGACCCGCCTGGCCGTCGCAATCAGCGTTCAAGGCCGCTTTCAGGCAACGAATGGCCATCGGCGAATTCGCCAAAATTTCCCGGCACCACTGCACCGTTTCCTGTTCCAGTTTTTCGTACGGGACAACTGTGTTGACCAACCCCATTCCCAAAGCTTGCCTGGCGTTGTATTGGCGGCACAGATACCAGATCTCGCGCGCTTTCTTTTGTCCGATGATCCGGGCCATGTAGCTCGCCCCGTACCCACCGTCAAAAGAACCCACTTTGGGGCCGGTCTGGCCGAAAATGGCGTTATCCGCCGCAATCGTCAGATCGCATAAAAGATGAAGCACGTGTCCGCCGCCGATGGCGTAGCCGGCGACCATCGCGATGATCGGTTTCGGACAGGTGCGCATCTGACGCTGGAAATCCAGGACGTTCAGCCGGTGAATACCTTTTTCATCCTTGTAGCCCGCGTCGCCGCGGATCGTCTGGTCGCCGCCGGAACAAAACGCCTCTTTCCCTTCACCGGTTAAGATAATGACGCCGATCTGCTCATCATCGCGCGCGTCATTGAGCGCGCGGGACATCTCCTTGACCGTCTGCGGCCTAAAAGCATTACGCACTTCAGGCCGGCTGATCGTGATCTTCGCGATCCCCCCGGCCTTGTGGTATTGGATATCCGTGTATTTCCCGCACGCGGCCCAGGAAATCGTGTTTTGTGCCTTGATTCTGGTCGTCATCGTATTCCCTCATTAAATTTTCGTTAGTCTATCACAAACCCCCCAAACCGCCAAGCGCTGTTCCTGCGTCAGCAATTCGCGCCGGCCGGCGGAAATTTACAATTGCGTACGTGCGTACGCAATTGTCGGCCCGGGCTGAGAATTCACTATCACCCATCAACGGCCGCTCCCGACGCGCCATCTTCGATGTCGGTCGGGACTCCGACTTCCGCGCAAGCGGAACGTCGGAGCTATCACCTTGTGAATTCGTTCTTGCAGTCCCTTAATTAACGCCACGTTCTGTTTCCGGTCGCTGGTCACTTCAATGATCGTTGATGTCCGGCTTTGCACGGCGATCTTGTAGGCCTGGACAAAATCTTGCGCGCGGGCGGGATTGGCGTAATTCAAATCAAACATGTCCGCGGCCGAGGCGAAGGTTAGTCCGTGCGGGGTGCCGAAGAATTTCTCGAAGCCGTTCTTGAATCGCGCGATCGGCAGGAAATTGAAAATCCCGCCACCGTCATTGTTCAGCACGACAATGACAACCGGCTGCGGCAATCGTTTGCTCATCGCCAATGAATTAAGATCGTGCAACAGCGCCAGGTCGCCAATCAAAAGTGTTGCCGGCCGGCCGAGGCCGACGGCAAACCCGCACGCCGAGGCCACTGTCCCGTCAATTCCGCTGGCCCCTCTGTTTGCACCAACGACAACTGTTTTGCCTTTAGGATCAGCGTACATATCAACCTCGCGGATCGGAAGACTGCTCGCCAAAAATAAACCGTTGTCAGCCGGAATGTGTTGCGTCACCAGCCGCGCCGCGGCCGCTTCGCTTAACTGCGTCTCTTTGCCGAAATATTCTTCAACGATTCCGTCGATCCTTCTATTCAACTTCTGGAGGGAAGAAAGAAACGGTTTCGCCCCGCCCTTCGTTACCTTTTTGGCCAGCGTGTCACAGAAATTATCAACTCGGGCTTGCACGCGCAACGTCACGCCGTGCAAGGGATCATTACGCAGCGGGTGATTCAAAGCCATGATATATTGCGCAGGTTTCACTTGTTCAACATAATTATACCAACGTTTGGAGGTGATACGGCCGCCCAAATGCAGGATCCCATCAATTTTTGTCGTAAGGACACCCCCGGAGTGTGCCGGGCTTAATATTTGGTCAAAATAATGGATTACATTCGGATGCGCACTGCCCAGCCGCAAGCCGCTTGTGACATCGGCAAAGACCGGCCAGTTGAGTTTCCCGGCCAGGGCCAAAACGCTTTTTTGTTCCCGTAATCCCGCAAGCTTGCCAACCACAATGATACCCTGCTTGATGCGGCGGATCTCTCCAGCGATCTCATTGACCGTATCGGCCCCAAGCTTTTTCTCCGTTGTAACATACGAGGTGTAAGTCTTTCGAGAATTCTGCCAGCGTTTTAGTTCGGCTGGGATAGACCATTTGCCGCTTCCCGCCAACGGTTCCCGGTACATGCAATTCAAATGGACTGGTCCTTTCAATTCACCGTTGGCGCGGAAAACCGCCTGGTCAACGGTCGTCAAAACAAAATTCGCCGGGATATCAGTTGTCGGACACGGCATGTCGAATTGCCAGCGGACGTATTCGCCAAACATCTTGACTTGATCGATCGTCTGGTTGGCACCGGCATAACGCAATTCCGGCGGACGGTCTGCGGTAAGAATAATGAGTGGCAATTTCTTTTTTAAGGCTTC
>Ga0209541_10007348_pt1 | contig 18561 bp, 20 predicted proteins | sample RifCSPlowO2_01_FD_184027 | JGI IMG/M metagenome (GOLD analysis project Ga0209541, IMG submission 184027) | Groundwater microbial communities from Rifle, Colorado - Rifle CSP2_plank lowO2_0.1 (SPAdes) (version 2) | ecosystem: Environmental > Aquatic > Deep subsurface > Groundwater | place... | reverse complement strand
CATCGTCGAAATTTAACTGATCAACATTTGCCACATTATCACAGTTATCACAGGTGTCGGGAATGCCATCCCCATCACTGTCTAAAGGATTACGCTCACTGCGTAGGAGTGGGCAATAATCATCCCGGTCAGGAATATCATCATTGTCATCATCATTATCACACGCATCACCACTATTATCCCGATCGTTATCATTTTGATTAGGATTGGCAACAAGAGGGCAATTATCATGATCTGTAACGCCATCACCATCATCATCATCCTGACAGACATCTCCCTTACCATCACCATTAGTATCACGCTGGTCGGGATTTGGTTGATAAGGACTACGAGGACAATTATCCATCACCGGAACACCATTAGAGAGAAGACCAAAAGTGCAGAGATTTACAGGAGTATCGCACACCCAATCATTATCATCATCTGGATCACAGACATCACCAAAGCGATCCAACCACCAGTCTGTATTAGACTGATCTGGATTTGGTATGGTGCGGCAATTATCCAACCAATCCGGAACGATGTCATTATCATCATCATTATCGCAAGGATCGCCTAAGCCATCATTATCTGAATCCGTCTGGTCAAAAAATGCTACCGTTGCACCATAAATGATACGAGTGTAAGGACAGTTATCCCGAGCATCAGGAACTCGGTCATTATCATCATCGTCATCACACACATCACCCTGCTTGTTATCCCCCTCGCTGCCGGAATCAAGATTTTCCTGACCGGGATTGGGAACGAGAGGACAATTATCATAATCATCATCTATTCCATCGTTATCATCGTCCCTCTCGCAGGCATCCCCTACACCATTTCTATCAGTGTCCTGCTGATCTGCATTCCCTGCACGTGGACAATTGTCTTGTGCATCTAAAACAGCATCATTATCATCATCTGGATCACAGGCATCTCCCCTTCCATCGCGATCCACATCCCACTGGTTGTCGACAACATTAGGATCCTCACCATAGTGAGCGGTGTTAAAAACAGTGGGACAGTTATCAAGATTATCTTCATACCCATCGTTATCATCATTAGGATCACAGGCATCGCCAGCACCATCTCTCTCGCTATCTATCTGGTCTGGATTAGCAACCAGAGGACAGTTGTCATTGGCGTCAACGAGATTATCATTATCATCATCAGGATCACAGGCATCACCTGCACCATCTCCGTCAGCATCACTAAGAGGATATTCTGTCACCAAAGGACAATTGTCACAGGCATCGCCATATCCATCCACATCACTGTTTTGCTGATTCCGGTTAGGAAGGGAAGGACAATTATCACTCCCATCAGCAATGCTATCCTCATCTAAATCTTCTCCTACACAAGCATTACCTATTCCATCACCATCAGCATCTGCTTGATCAGCATTAGCTGTCGATAGGCAATTATCGCAGGCATTACCTATGGCATCAGCATCAGAATCTTCCTGATTAGGATTAGCAGCCTGTTCACAATTATCACAAGCATTTCCAATACCATCATTATCCCAATCCACTTGTGCCGGGGCAGCAAAGTCCGGACAGTTATCTTCACTATTAGCGAGCAAGTCATTATCTCGATCTCCTTGAAGATCCTGCGTACAGGCAGGAATAGCACAATCTCCCCAGTCACGACAGTCTATAAACCCATCGACATCATCATCAACAGCGTTATCACAAATTTCTGGGACTCCTGGCCCTCTTGCTCGTGATAAATCAGAAATTCTAATTCCACCTAATTCTATATTGTAAATTCGGATGTTGTCAACTTGACCTCGAAAGGCAGTAGCAGTATTAAAGCCTCCCTGTACTTGAGGCTGACCAGCAAGCGGAGCGCATAAAGCGGGATATTCACAAACTTGACTTTGACCAACAACTAACGTTCCACCAGAACTGAGAGATTTACCAGTGGCAATATTTATTCGATTTTCACCCCTTGCTTCCCTGTTTTTAGAGATTCCATCAACATAAAGTGCAGCTCTGCCTGTTCTACTACTCCATGTAATTACGAAATGGTGCCAATTATTATCATAAATGGTCCAAGGGGGAACAATTATCAAATCACTACCACTCATTTCCATTCTTAATTTTTGTGAGGGAGTCCTAGTAATAAAAATCTTAATCTTATTCGCATTTTGTTCTGGTGCTCCATCTACTACATAAGAAAGCAAAGTCGCACCCTCAGTACCACCGGCATCACTACTAGCAGGAATGGCACCAAGATTATTAGCCCAAAAGCTAATAGTAATGGCATTACTGGCAAAATTATTGATATTTTGAGCGGCAATAAAACTATTAGCTGTTCCATCAAGAGTAACTGCTCCATTGACAATGTGCGCTGCCGCTCCCAACTCTCCATTGTTACTATTACTACTATCATCCAAAGCATCAGCAGTGAAATCATAATGAAGAATTAATCCTTCTTCCGTAGAGGAAACTAAAGGAATCAATAAGAATAATACTATAACAAACAGAAAATAATGTTTTCCCACATTCATTTCCCCCTCTTTTTAATCAATGAGGAAACATTTATTTATATAGTTGTCGGTAAAAAAAGGCGCCACGGGCCGGATTTGATAAACCACCCCAATCCTAAATCTCCACCCCTTTTTGTTCTGCATCTGAAACAATACTAATTTGCTTGCGCAGTTTCTTAAACTCTCCTGGAGTATAACACAAAAAGTCCACTGGATAATCCAAATTCCAGTATTGGCGAAAACCTAGTGGACGATACCTAAATTGCGTATTCCTAAACTTCTTACTCACAATAATAAGATCAAAGTCACTCCATCTTCGCGCTTTCCCCGTCGCTCTGGAACCAAACAAGATCATCTTCTCTATAGGGATAGATTTAGTTAATTCTCTCTTAAACTCTTTTAAATAATCTATATGTTTTTTTCTACCCATTGCAAAATCCTCATAGCCCTTCCTAGATCTAACGCCGTTTCTTTTTGAGAATAGATGTTATTCAAAGTGTCAGGATACCGTGTATCGACATAAACCACCGTTAATTTTTCACAATCGGGCATGTAGCCGACATCGATATCAACCAGTTGCGCTAGCTTTACTAAATCATGAATTTTGATGAGCGTTCTTTTTTTTTTAAGAAGTACTGCTTTCAGTCCTTTCTCTACCGCTTGTTGACAAAAAAAGGATGCCTGCTTATACTTTTTACCATCAAAAAGAAATTTTGCTACCTCCAAATCCTCTTGTGCTTGAAGAACCCATCTCTTTATTTCTTCAGTCATAAGAAAGATAAATGAGTATGGTTTATATACTTTTAGGCTACTAAATTTAAAAAAAAGCGCCACGGGCAAGATTCTCACATAAGGGGGCTTCCCCCTTATCAACCCCAAAGCTATGCAACAATAAAAAGAAAAAAGTAAAAAAAGCGCCACGGGCCGGATTTGAACCGACGATCCCAGAGGGACGGAATCTTTGTATGGTATAGGGGCAAATCTGATTGACAATTGCCAATAGCAATCCCGCGCAATACCAGGTTATGCGACCGTGGCGTAAGTATGAATGGGTGATACTCATGTGATTCTGACAGGTCGCGCCCGAAATCCGCAGATTTCAAGGATGCGACCGTGGCATAAATGTAAACTCATAAACTTATACAACTATGTCAGGTCGCGACCAGAAACCGCAGTTTCTGTGTATGCGACCGTGGCACTCATAACCATTTTCTCCAAACAGTCACACTTTTTTAAATGTTTCTAATAGGTTTCAATAATGAGCCCTTTAATTCTTTTAAAATGCTTGATGTTTCTGGTAAGGACCGCCTCCCCATAATGCCTGGCAATTCCCGCAATCATACTATCTTCGGCATCAATATTTAATCCTTCACCTGCCAACACCCCATCAATTTTACCGGCCTCTTCAGCACTTGGCTGGTTTAAATCTAGGATCAATTGAGACTGAAGAACAGTAAGAACTTTCCTCTTTTCTTGATCTGATTTTTGACTCCGAACAATCCCACTCCACAGTTCAAAGACCGACACCACTGTAATAAAAATATTCTCCTTTTTTTCATGTAATTGCTGCATTTTTTGTACAGCTTCTGGAAGACCATCCATCAAATCAATAAGATAAGAGGTATCGAGTATCATGTAAGAGCCTTTGCTATTGTATCTACTTTTTGTCGCGATAAATTTCGTTTAGCCGATATATGTGCTCTTAATTCATCAGCTTCTTTATGAGTTAATATTCCCGCTATTTCCAACAGAGAATGTTTAGGAAAATGTTTTACAATAACATCACTGAAACTTTCATTCTTATCCTTTAAATTAACCAGTCTTTCATACGCATCCTCAGTAATTGTAATTGTTTTAGTAGCCATACAAGTACATGTACGTATGTGTACTATTTAAATTTTTTGTAAATAGGAACCTTAACTCTCAATTACCCATTTATAACACATAAAATTTACCAAAAAATAAGAAAAAAACCTTATTCTTCCTTCGCGCCCATTCCTTGACGATGAATCCGCGCAAAGTAAGGAACTGCTACTACATAATCTTCCCCAAATCCGGCAATGTCACCATCAATGGCTTCGCAGGTTTTTCGTAGTTTAGAAATTGCCCGTTTTAATTCCACTAAGTCCTTATCTTTCAGAGGCTTGATATTAACCAACGCGATGGTAGAGCCTTCCCGAAGCACATCTAACACTTCCTTGATGTCTTCAAATTCCTCCATCACAAAGGGACGAACAGAAACTTTTGATTTATCTTCCTTGGACACCGTAGGGCCCACTTCCACATAACTTTCACCGGCACCAGAATCTTCATCGACTGGCTTCAAAAACTTCTCCTTTAACTGTAAAAAAAAATCTTTCATTTTCACACCCTCGCTCAACGTTTTTTTAACTGCTTAATACTCCCACTGGTATATAAATGTTTTTATCATGCAGTAATCTAATCATAATTTCTATAGAAATAAGCTCTACCGAAGCCTAAAAACATTAGAATAGGCTTTTCCCTTTCTTCCCCCCTTGCGGATATACCGCACCGTTGCCCGGGGCAGGCTCACCATGCCTAAAATATTAAGTTTCGCCTTCACTTTATAGGTAATCAGCCGATGCTCATGCCCCTCTAACTCTGGAATGCTCCACATCACTCTCGTGCCATGCTGGGTATGCTTAATTTCATGGGGTTTCAGGGTTCCCAGCTCCAGGCTTTTTTCCACATTGACAATTGCCGGAACCACATCAACGACTTCCACATCCCGCAACGGCAACCCCGTCAGGTTCTTCACTTCTAACGTCAGCTTAATTTCCGACAGCGAAGCCTCATCATTCCCCCGAACTGTAGATGCGTGCTTCGTAATCATCACCGGAGAGCGGATATAGAAGTAAAACACCGCCAAGAAAGCCAACAGCGCCAGCACATACAAAATCAGCCGATAATTGGTGGTATAAAAAATAGTTCCCGATTCATTTGGTCCCAGCGTGCTTTCCCAGACCAAATACCGCTGCCCCTCGACACTTTTACCGTTGGCATTCGACAACAAGGCCTGCCAGAAAGTAACCGGAATTCTAACCTCCTGAGTATTTTCAACATTTCCCCCATTCGTAACCGTTAACTGATTAAAAACCTTCAGGTAAATTGCCTGCGAGTTTTTCTCCACTGTAAAGGGAGGTGTCAAAGGAATAATCTCGATATTCTTTTCCACTATTTTAACCGTTTCGCCTTCCCGCTCAAATATAAACAATAAAGTATACTTCTTCGGCTGCTGGAAACGATAAGGAGTGACGGTCAATTCCACCGTTTTAGATGAAAGCGGGCCGATATCCAGAAAGGCTTCCTTCCTGAATTCATTTGGAATATCACCCTGAACCGTAACTTTCAGGTTGCTTAAATTTAAAGGATTCCTATTCTCTAAAAACAGCTTGATGGCAACTGCCTGCTGGGGATCAACCTTATCATCCATATCCACCGTTGCCTTAATGGAAGGCAGATAATCCAAGGGCTTTTCCGGGCTAAGGTAAATTTTTAACGACTCCTCATATTTCTCACCCAAATCACTTTCCACTGAAATCCGGATAAAATAAATTCCCGGAGGGAAAGTATCCAAAGGCCGGGCGATTATAGTAGTGCTGTAATTTTTCCCGGGATTAATTTCCACGATTTTATCTTTTAAAGGCGCAGAATCAACACTCCACCCCTGCCCGTTCTGCAAGGAATAAATGCTGTACCGCTGTTTTTCTTTAGCATGATTGGTGATAGTAAGAAGAAAAGAAGCATGCTGAGCCAGTGTAATCTCATTTTTGATAGGAGCGACGGCTAAATCCGAGGCTGCCAAGGAGACTCCCGAAAAGAGCAAAAGTACCACTAGTAGCGACGACAAAAACCACGCACGTGACACTTTTCCTTACACCTCTTGTACCTATCCACAAATGCAAACTCCTATTTAAAGCCTTCGCTTTTCGTCAGGGAAAACATTTATATACTAAAGACTTTTAATGAAACCCAGAAAGAAGGACTCAAAAAGGAGGAAAAAAATAGATGGCAGAAGAGAGTACCTTTCGGGGCGTTATCGTTTTTCTGGATAAAATAGGCGTGTACGATGTTATCCTTCCTTTTCTCTTGGTATTTACCATTGTCTTCGCCATCCTGGAAAAGACCAAGATTCTGGGTTCGGAAAAAATTGATGGAAAAGAGCACCCCAAGAAAAACATCAACGCCATGGTTGCCTTTGTCATTGCTTTCCTGGTCATTGCCTCCACTCAGCTGGTAGCCGTCATCAATCAAGTGATGGCCAATGTCATCCTCCTGCTTATTTTAGGGGTATCCTTCCTGCTCTTAGTAGGAGTCTTCTTTGGCGATAAAGAGTTTACTTTGGAACAATTTCCCACCTGGATACGATTTCTCATGATCCTGATGTTCATAGGCATCGTCGTTATCTTCCTCAATGCCTTGGACTGGCTGAAATATATTCTCTCCCTTTTCATTCACTGGAACGCCACCTGGGCCGCTTCGATCATCTTCCTCATCGTCATCGGCATATTCCTCTGGTATGTCATAGCTGACCATACCCCTAAAAAATCCGGCAAAGAGGAAAAAAAATAAGAGGTACCTACCATGGCCAATCCCAGTTTTAATAATCTCGCCATCTATTTTCAAACCTATGGAGTGATGGACTTCCTGCTCCCATTCATTCTGGTATTCACCATCGTCTTTGCCGTGATGCAAAAGACCAAGATTCTGGGAGACAAGAAAAATTTCAATGTCGTTATTGCTTTAGTTCTGGCGCTTCTCTTTGTCGTTCCCCACATCATCGGCTCCTACCCGCTGGGCTATGACCCGGTCCAGGTCATGAACGAGACCTTGCCCAGCATTTCCCTGGTTGCCGTTGCCGCCATCATGCTGCTGATTTTAATGGGCATCTTTGGCACTAAGTTTTCTACCAGCGCTGTTCCCATCATTGCGCTGGTTGCGATAGGGTTTGTCATTTACATCTTTGGCGCATCGCTGAATTTATGGACTGGTCCCTATGATATATTTTACTGGTGGACTCCGGATGTAACTGAACTGATGATTGTCATTGTCGTCTTTGGGCTGATCGTCTGGTTCATCACCAAAGAGCCTAACCAAGGCTCAGGAACAGAAACCCTCAAAAAAGTATGGGGAGGCATCAGCAAATTATTTGAGCGGTAACCATGGCAACCTTATTTGATATAGGACTGTTGCGCTCTTTTGATGTGGTTTTCCCCTTTCTATTAGTATGGGCGCTGGTCTTTGCCCTGCTGCAGAAAACCAAAGTCATTGGACAGTCCATGGGGATTAATTCCGTCATTGCCACCGTCGCTGCTTTTACCGTCCTGCTGTCCCAAACTGCCATTGACATCATCAATTTCATGATACCCTGGTTCGTCATCGCTTTGATTTTCTTTGTCCTGCTCATCCTTATCTTCCAGACTTTTGGCGCAAAAGAAGAACACGTCTTAAGCGCACTGCAGAAAGATAAAGCCATCGGCTGGGTCATCGTCGGCGTGGCGCTGGTAATCATGATTGCCGCCTTTGGCAATGTATTGGGACAGAAGTTCACCGAATCAGCCTTCCAAGGCACTTCCGTGAATGCCACTACCAATGCCAATGGAGTTGCCACCGCTAATTTCCAGCAGAACATCACGGCTACCTTATTTCATCCAAAAGTTCTGGGATTGATGGTGCTCTTTGCCATTGCTATTTTTGCGGTAGCCCTACTCAGTGGATAGAAAAAAGAGAGAAAAATTGAATATTAGAAAAAAAAACTCTTTTACTTCTTCCTCATCTCATCTTTAATACTCGAGAGTGCTTTCACATTCTCCACAAACTGCGGCACCACGTCCTTAAACACCTTCCCCACCGCTTTTAATTCCACACCCACATCCCTCATCCGGGCATCATAATCTTCTAATTTGCCTAAGACCCCGCCATGCAACAGTTTAAAATCATCTTGGAGCTTGCCAACGTCACTTATCAGTTTAGCTTGAGTGCTTTCCACCCGCTCCTTCCACTCGATAATTTTCTTCACTTCTCCCAGCAATTGATCCCACTTCTCATCAATAAGATTTTCCGCAATATCCTCCATCCGGGAGTACATATCATTCTGTGGGTTTTCCGAGAGTGGAGCAGAGGGAGGCATCATTCCCATCCTGCCATAACTGCTGGAAGCCATCCCCATATCCGCACTTCCATCCGCTTGGGAAAGCGCCTGGCTTACCGTTTCCGGGCGAAACCCCTGCCGGGCCATCTCATCCATAATTAAATCATCAGTTAAGCCCTGATTGCGAAGCTGCAACACTGTTGAAACCGCATTACCATTTTGAGCAAATCCCGCCATATATCATCACCTTTTAGTACCAGAAGAATAATCTCCTATTTATTCTTTTCCTCCACCATAGCCGCCATACTGCTTGATTGCTGGCTCGCAAGTGCCCTTTCTAAATCCCGTTGCGTCACAAACGTCAGCGGATTCCAGTACTCCATATACTTTTTGAGTACAGTAACTTCCTCCGCCCCGGCTGTTTTCTTGAGTTCCTGAATCATCAGATCCATCATCCGCAAGGAAGCATCCTGCTGCCGCTTCATCTCCAGCAAGTCCTGATTCAACACTTTCAAGTCTTTTTTCATCGTATTCTGCTTATTGAGAAAATCATTTTTTAAAATATCAACTTCCCGCAACAAGGTGTTTACTTTACTCTCCAGCCCTTTTATCCACATATACATCTTAGCGCTGTCCATACCACCTGCATCGCTGGCCATACTCTCATCTAAGAAACAGCACATATAAACTTATGTGAGTATTTAAAAGTAGTAGGAGATACTGTCTATTTTTTGAGTGATGGCTTGGCCAGTTTCAGGATTTCCTGAAATAGTAATAATTCTTAACTCGTCTCTCCTCATCATGTTGCAGGGTATGGAAAACCTGCAGAAGTTCTGCCTGCCTCAAGGTGAAACGATCACTGGTATCCGAGAGTTTAAACTCATCATAAAGATCATTCACTAAAACTCCCATACCCAAAGCCAATCGATCAAGCAGGCTAGGTTCAATTTGAGTGGTATAGCCACATACCTGGAGAAAAGATAAAGGACCGCCATTGACATGACAGCCATAACAAAAAAAAGTATTGCTTCGGGGCCGAAGAACGCACGAGGCAGTTTTTCAGAATGATAGGGACACAAAATATAATAATTAGAATTTATGGGACGCGGCTGCACCCGAAGATCACCTAACGTATCCTTCGCCACCTCCACTATTGTAAGATCAGATAAAAACTGCTCCAAATCAGAGCCGGTAGAAAAAGGGGGAATTTGGATCCGAAAATTTGGTGAACTTTCAGTAACGAAAACTCGCCACTCGAGCCGATCTCCGGACTTCGTCCGGATCTTTACGGCTCTCGTATCTATTGGCGAGTTTTCGGAACAGAAAATGCGAGCTATTATTATTAACTCCGCACTTTGTGCGGAGCCATCTCGCATTTTCTAGTATACTCATTAAACAAAGGCAGCTGCATAGGTATTCTGCCTTTCCACTTCTTAAAAAAATGAGTGGGATAGAAAATAGATACTGTACCGCAACGTTTATATACTTTGGGTGTATAATCATCCACTAAAGGTATATATATGCTCACCCTCAACGACAAAAAAGTAGTAAAGTATCTTCTAGTGAACTTTAATCTAGACCAATCCATCAATGAAGTGGCGAAAAACTGCCATCTCTCTCCCAATGGTGCGTATAAAATCCTACAAAAACTCCAAAAAGAGAGCATTCTGTATCCAAAAAATATCGCCAATATAAAAGCATTCAAAGTTACCTGCGGCTCTTTAAAAGCAAAACGAATTATTGAACTAGCTTTTATGGACAAAATAGCCGGCCGCCTTGAACATCGATATAAAGACCTTCTGCCCTTGCAAAAAGTATCCCCCATCTGCATTGCCTTTGGATCATATATAACTGAAAAAAAACACCCGGAAGATTTTGATATTATAACCATTATCGATAGATCCAACTTTGCCCAGTATAAAAAGACCCTTAAAGAGATTCAGGAAATAATGCCGGTCAAAATCCACGATGTTCTGCAAACCAAGCAAGACTTTATCAATAATCTACAGCAGGACAATAAAGTTATTAAGAAAGCTTTACAAGAGGGAGTGGTATTATGGGGATATGATCAGCTAATAGAGGTGCTATCCAGTGTCTGTCCATGAAAAAATAAGCAAGTGCATCCAAAGTGGTGAAAAAGGAGGAGAAAGGCATAAAGGTCTTCGAAAAATTGCTCCCGATATCAAAAAGGCAGCGAGTCATGTTCAAAAAGCCATCCATAATTTCCAAGCGATAACTATATTTAAAGAGAGAGGATATTCTGATTGGTCCGTTTCTGCTGGTTTTTATGCCTTATACCACCTGTTATTGGCAATAGTAATAAAAGAAGGATACGAATCGCGCAATCAACGTTGTACTTTTGCGGTTATAGAAAAGATGATTGAAGAGAAAAAATTATCAATTACCCTGGAAGAATTGAAAGAAATTGATGATACCGACATAGACTTGGGCCATAGTGAGACCATGCTAGATCTCCGGGAAAGATATCAATACTTAACCAAAACCCAGATGGAAGAGCAAGAGTTCAATATCTTCAAAACTAGAGTTAAATATTTATTTGACAAACTCCGTAATGATATAGAAAGATAAACATGCCCACCGACCAATCCTGCTTCCAGTACGAGACCTATCACGAAGGCGAGAATAAAATTCTCAAGGTACACACCGAAAGATGCACCTTTCCCCCTTCCATTGAATACAGCAGCCTCTGCATGTCCAAGATTATCGATGCCCTGCTGGAGGTAAGCGGCGTCACCATTATCATTCTCTCCCAGCAGCGGGAATATGAATATGATTACGCTCAAACTTCTTTGTTAGTAGAATTAGCCTTATGCTATAAAAAAATAAACAAAGACGACCGCCTTTCCTATTCCCACATCATCACTAATCCCCAGCACGAACGCTACATCCGCGGCAGTTACGCCATTTTTCAGCAATTAATCTCCAAAAAGCTCAAAGAAGACCCGCTGGCAGCCTACATTGAGCTGAAAAGGCTGGAACGCCGGGAAAAAATCAACTATGAAAACATCGTTGACCAGCGCCATGCCCATTCCCAACAGCAATTTGTCCAGATACTGCAAGAGATTATTCACCGCCTTGAAAACCTGCGAATCATTGCCTCACTCCTGCCCCACAGCAAAGAGTATCAGGTAGGAACCAGGGAAATCTACGGCAATATCTTCCATCCCACCACCCGTCCTGATTTCATGTACACCAAGCTCATCACTGAATTTCCGGATGGTGAGCTTACTGACAGCTACAATTTTACGTCTGAAAATGACACCTGCCAGGTCAACATTTTCAATTTTGAAAATGACATCAAAACCATGTACCACCTAACCCCCCCGGAATTCCAGTTTGAAGAAGAGCTCTATGAACTGCTCGACAATGCCAAACGCATCCTCTCTGAGCATAAGCCAACTCGGGAAGAATTTGTCGATCCTCAGCGGATGAGGGAAGTCTTCTTTAACATCGGAAAAGATCTGCTCAACGACCTGCTCAAACAAAACCAGGAAAACCTGCCCGAAGAAAAAATTGACCAGCTTGCCCACGCTTTACTTCGATACACTGTTGGTTTCGGCCTCATCGAACTCCTCTTATCCGATCCCAAAATACAAGATGTCAATATCAACTCCCCCAATGGCGAGCTGCCCATCTTCATCGTCCATCAGGATTATGGCGATTGTTATACCAATATTTACCCCACCCGACAGGAAGTCGAAAGCTGGGCGACAAAACTGCGCCTCATTTCCGGCCGTGCCTTAGATGAAGCTAATCCTATTCTTGACACCGAATTACGCGTTCCGGGATTTAGCTCACGGGTCGCTGCCATCACCGCCCCTTTAAACCCCTTAGGGATTTCATTTTCCTTCCGCCGCCACCGGGATTTTCCCTGGACTTTTCCTCTTTATCTTCAACCCAAAGTCAAAATGATTAATGCTTTAGCATCAGGACTGCTCAGTTTCCTGCTTGACAATAATGCCGCCATCCTGGTTGCCGGAACCAGGTCCAGCGGAAAAAGTAGTTTACTAGGAAGTTTTCTGGTTGAAATTCCCCGCAAAACCAGAATTATAACTATCGAAGATACCTTCGAATTACCCCAAGAATCCCTACGAATATTAGGATACAACCTCGGCTCACTCAAAGTAGCCTCAGCGCTTTCCGCTCCTGGATCTGAAGTTGACCCCTCCATTGGCATACGCTCAACTCTTCGATTAGGTGACTCGGCTATTTTTGTGGGAGAAGTAAGGTCAAAGGAAGCAATTGCCCTTTTTGAAGCCATGCGCGTGGGCGCCGCCGCGAATGTGGTTGCCGGAACCATTCACGCCGATTCACCCTATGGGGTCTTTGACCGGGTAGTTAACGATATTGGCGTGCCCAAGACTTCCTTTAAAGCCATTGACATTATTGTAACGGTTAACCCAGTCATTTCCGGATTGAAAAAATTCAAACGCATTTTACGCATCACCGAAGTGCGGAAAGAGTGGGATGACGACCCCTTGCGGGAAGGAGCGTTTGTAGACTTGATGATCTACAACCCCAAAACCGATGAATTAGAAGTAACCGATGAGTTGCGCAACGGCAATTCCGACATTTTAAAAAGGATGGCTGGACGCATTAAGGAATTTGCCGGCGATTGGGATGCCATCTGGAACAACATCCAACTGCGGGCTGACTGCAAACAAGCCATCGTAGATTTGTTTTCCCAATACCAAGATGCCGGGATCCTGGAAGCTGATTTTGTAGTCAAAGCCAACGACCAGTTTCACCTGATTTCCGACCGCGTCAAGAACCAGGCTGGAAAGCTCGACAGCCCGCAGATTTTGTTTGAATTCAAAGAATGGCTGAAGCGGGAAGGGAAGAAGAGGAAGATGTGAAGTATTTAGCATTTGCCAGCCAAACCTTCTTCAATAGTATCATACGCCCTTTTTATTTTCTTTAATATGCTTCCTATTTTTCTGTCTTCATCATCGATGGAGTCAAGCGCAGAATCAAGGAGGTCCCGGCTGATAACTTGCGCCCGGATAATATGCTCTTTATATATCCCTTTTTCAAATGGCTCCTGTCTCTCCGACGTGATTCTCTTGGCTAAATAAACATCCCAAAAATCAGTATCCGATCCATCTCCTTCGTCAAGGGCAGATTCCTCCACAAAATAATAATCTCCACCCAAAACGCGCCTCACGGCCGTAAATAAATTATCCATCGCCAAAAAATATCTCTCTTCCTCATAATAATCTCTACCATAAAATTCATCAACATACATATTCCTCACTTTTTCAAGATCAGTTTCCCATTGTTTGGAAACTCCTGCATCCTCAGACAGCTTATTTAAATCTCTTCTAAAAGAAACCAAATATTCCAACACGTTGTTAACATCCATACTTCTGCAGAGAGTGGAGTGAATATAAATATTATGTATCTGAAATAGCTTTAAAGTTGAACCCCTTCACTTTTTTCTACAAAACTCTTTCTTAAATTCTTCTTTAAATTCCAGAAAAGCATCGTTCTTAATCGCTTTCTTGACATCTTCAATTAAATTCATCATAAAACAGAGGTTATGAATGCTGGTTAATCGTTTAAAACACCCCGGCTCCACTTTGGAAAGATGATGCAGATACGCCTTGGTATAGGTTTGGCAGGTATGGCACTCGCAGCCAGCTTCCAGAGGAGTAAAATCAAACGCATACGCTGTCTGCATGATATACATTTTCCCAGTTCGGGTAAACATCGTTCCATGCCGGGCATTTTGAGTCGGAAAAACGGAATCAAAGCAATCAATGCCCCGCCCAATTAATTCTAAAATTTCAAGAGGACTTCCCACTCCCATCACATAGCGAGGCTTTTCTGTTGGAATATAAGGCAAAGCCGCATCCACTGCCTCATACATCTTTTCCATCGGTTCGCCGATAGCCACTCCGCCGATGGCAATGCCGTCAAAGTCCAAAGAAGAGATATATTTCGCGCTCTCTTGCCGTAAATCAGGATAAAAATTTCCCTGCACGATGCCGAATAATAATTGCTTCGACTTATTCTTTTTCCGCAGTTCTTGATGAATGCGCAGGCTCAAACTCCCCCAAGCATGGGTATTATTCATGGCAATTCGCGCTTCCTCTTTACTCACTCCATAGCCCGACATATCATCAAGCATCATTGCCACATCGCTTCCCAGAGCCAATTCAATTTCCATGATTTTCTGCGGAGTAAGGATAATTTTCTGATTATTGAACGGATTGCGAAAATGAATTCCTTTATCACTCTTATGTTCGTACATGCTTCTGGACATCTGAAACCCGCCGCAATCAGTAAAAACAACTCCTTTAAAATTCATGAAGCTATGCACCCCCCCTGCTGCTTTAATAACATCAATACCCGGCTTGCAGCTCAGGATGAAGGCATTGCAGATCATCGCCTGTACTTTAGTATTTTTACCTAGATTATTATAATCATCGGTCGTGATGAACTTTCCCGTCGCTTTCGTTGCCGCCGGCATGAAGAACGGAGTTTCAATGGTGCCATGAGCAGTTTTGAGTTTGCCCCTACGGGCGTTCGTCTGCTTGTCGCGATGGAGTATGGTAAATACCGGCATAATCATCGAGCACAAGAGTAGCTTTTTAAATGTAGCGGCCTTTCTAGAGGGCATGAAAAGAACGTTTTGGATACTGGGAGGTATTATCCTTGTTGTAATCATCACCGGTGTTCTTCTAGTGCAATATACTACTACTATTATTGCCCCCGCCGTCCTGTCAGAAGAATTTGATGCCATTATCATTCCCGGACAAGGCGTGAGAGATGGTATCTTATGGGGAGATGCACCACAGAGAATCATGCTTGCTGCAACAATCGCTCAAATTCAGAACAAAAAACCATTCATCATCCTCAGTGGATATGGAAGAGGATATATTCCCAGAGAAGAAAGAGAGATAGAAGCCACCTTGATGTATCAGCAGCTGGTTCCCTTGCTGGAAAAAGAGGGAATTTCCCAAGAGATAGTTCTTCTGGAAAATCAAAGCCACCATACTTTAGAGAATGCCATCTACAGCCAGAAACTCCTCCCCTCCGGAACACAAAAAATACTGGTGCTTTCTTCATCCAAATCCTACTACCGCACCAAACTCATTTTTAGCAGTATTCTAAGCGAATATGATGTAAAGGTGTACTCTCTAACCACCCAAACCCAATGCCAGAAAATACAAGAGATTCCCCGCACCCTAGCCACTTTGCCCATGTTATTGATACCAACTGATGTTGCCAAACTGATGCTAACCAAAACGTTATACCTGCATTTTTTAGGAGAGCAAAACCAGGGATCAAGTCTTATTTCCCCCTCTTTATGTGGAGGATAAAAAATAAATGTATATCTCTCGACAGAAATCTTTAGACCAGTTTAATATAGGCTTTATTGCCATCAGAGACGAGGTGGATTTGCATATACTGGTTTTCACCAGTGCTGTGTATTTTCTTAAAAATTTTTCTCTCTTCTTGTTCAGAAATTAAATTTTTTTGTACTGCTCGATTAATAATGACAGAAACTTCTGGTTTGAAAATCTTAGAACGAGCTTCATGTCCAAACGCAAGCTCAAAAATTTTACTTTCTGGGTTTCTGCTGGCAGTAATTTGCAATTTTCTTTTTCATGCCATCAAATCAGAAAAAACAAAACCATAATGAAAGTCAAATGACCCATCTTCCGGAATATGAATTTGTTTTTTCCAATCAATCTCTTCTTTATCCGAAAGCCACCAGGCATACTGAGTTGCAATCGTACAATTCATTCCTTCAGGTGCAGTTGCTCCAACCACAAAATCAACTGCTAATTCTCCCCTCTCTCTCTTTCAAATTTTCATCGAACGAAAAGGTTGCTGGCTTGAAATTTCTAGTCCGATGATATTGAAGAAAAAAGTTGGTATCACCCACTGTTTGTAGTTCCATAATGGGACAATGATTTACATCAAATCTATCTAAACTTCGCACCGATTCATAAAAATGGATTAAATCAAGTAAGCCATTTTGAAGTAATGGTGGCAAGTCTATTCCATAACTGGTAGTTTCTTCATAATTCCACACCGTGTAATTGGCAAAAAATGGTTCCAAAGTATGGGTCATAATATGGTATCGTCCGGCAATGGCATGATCCGCTACCACTGCTCTATTATATCCACCTAATTCCTGCCAGAATGAGAAAGAAACTTCTTGTTTGAATTGCTCTTCATCAATTCCCAGAAAACGACAATATTGACGAAGCTGGCTGGTACCATGTTTAGGTTCAATTACTATTTTTTCTTTAAGTTCTTGCTCACTGCTAACCATTGCAAATTCTTGTAGATTTTTGCTTTCCAACAATCCACTCACCCCATCATACTCCTGCGGATGTTCGCTCCTACATATAATGGGCAATCCCGAGACCCTTGCTTCTTTCAATGAATCAAACCGCCGAGGCACCAAAATCCCCTCACTTTCCACATAATCAGCGATGGATCGTTTGGGCTGTCCCTGTAAGCGAGAAGGATCCTCGAGGTAGTAATCGGGCATAGACAAAGGTAATTTAGGCTTGTTTTTAAAAATATTCTCTATCAAAATAATATTTCAGAGCAAAACCTTTATATATTAACCCAAGTTAACACCCATTAACTATGATTAACATCTATAAACTAAAGTTAACAAATCTTCAGCAGAAAATACTGCGGTTATTATATATTAAAGTAGGAATCTCGCTCAATGCCCGGGCAATTGCCAAAAATTTACACGTATCCCAACCGGCAATTTCCAAAGCACTCCCCTATCTAGAAAAAGAAAATTGTATCAAAGTGGTTAAAGATAAAGAGAGCAAACGCTTATCCATAGAGCTTAATCGTGATGATCATTTCATGATTTGGCTCAAGCGAGCCGATAACCTCAAACAAATATACGAATGCAAATTAGCTCAATATTTGTATGATACTTTTGCTGGAGATACCATCATCCTCTTTGGCTCCTATGCCTTTGGAGAGGATACTCTCAAATCAGATATTGATCTGGCAGTAATCGGAAGTAGGAAAAAAAGTCTTAATCTTGAAGCCTTCGAAGAAATATTACAGCGACCAATAATCATAAACTATTACCTCTCCTTTCGCAATATTGATAAACATCTACGAAATAATATCCTCAATGGAATCACTCTCAAAGGGGCAATAGAACTATGAAGCATTTCGCAGAATTTGTCGAGAATGGAGTCATAAAGAGACAAACCCCTAATATTGAGAGGGCACTATCTTTAATCAAAGAGGCAGAAGAGAAAAAGCAATTCTTATCCATTTGTGTTAAAAGCATTCCACCAGAAAAGATGAACGCTAATTTCATCGTTGATTATTGTTATGATATCCTCCTGGAACTTATTAGGGCTAGGATGCTTAAAGATGGGTTTAATGCTGGCAATTCCCACGAAGCTGAAGTAAGCTATTTGCGAAATATCAATTTTTCCGAAGGCAATGTTGTGTTCCTGAATGAAATGAGATACTTTCGCAACGGAACTAAATATTATGGCACTATCCTTATACCTGCCTACGCTCAAAAAGTATTGGAGTTTATGAATAAAATATATCCAAAACTGCAGGAACTAGCTAAGGGTGTTTAGAATGCAAAAAGATGACTACCAGCAGCTGTTAGAAAAATATAAAGCGAAATTAAAGCAGGAATTCGGCGAAACTCCCGCTGCCCAGCATCAAGTCTCTTCCCAGGAATACACCCAATTCAAAGAAGAATTATACCCCGCCCGCTACTCCTGGTACGAAAGATCCTGCAACTTCGCCGAAAAACTCCTCCATCTCAGAGTAAGCCCTGCCAATGCCGTATCAATGCAGAAAAATCTGGACCTATGCCACCTCAACGTCTCTCCCTCAGGTGTAATCTCCTTATCAATTCTCATAGCTATCATCGTCATACTCATCGGCTCGCTGAGTACCTTTGCCATCCCCATCCTGCTCGGTGCGCCGCCCTTACTCT
>Ga0209541_10007345_pt1 | contig 18564 bp, 19 predicted proteins | sample RifCSPlowO2_01_FD_184027 | JGI IMG/M metagenome (GOLD analysis project Ga0209541, IMG submission 184027) | Groundwater microbial communities from Rifle, Colorado - Rifle CSP2_plank lowO2_0.1 (SPAdes) (version 2) | ecosystem: Environmental > Aquatic > Deep subsurface > Groundwater | place... | reverse complement strand
CCATGAGCATTCCCGACGCGCTGATTTCCCATTATTTTCGGCTCGCCACAAAATTGCCGGATGAAAAAATCGCCAAAATAGAAAATGGCGTTGAAACCAAAACGCTCAATCCAATGGAAGCCAAAAAACTTTTAGCTTATGAAATCGTTAAAACCCTCCACGGAGAAAACCGCGCCCGCAAAGCCGAGAAATTTTTCAGAGAAACATTTCAAAAAAAACAACTGCCCTCCGAATTAAAACCGCTCAAAATTAAAAAATTTTCTTCTCTTTTTGAAATTATCGCCGAACAAAAAATATTTTCAAGAACAGAACTGCGAAGATTGTTTAAACAAAGAGCGGTTGAGTTCAATGAATCCGTGGTCTCCGACATTAATTTCGCGGTCAATGTTTCAGGTGTCGCAAAAATCGGGAAAAAAAGATTTTTTAGGCTGGAAATTTTTTAAACAAAAATCCGCTTTGTGGGCGGATTTTCGTTTAAAAAAACTTAAATAATGTCTTCTTCTTTAAATCCTGTTATTTCTCCTCCTTCTTCTCCTCCTTCTTTTATATTTTCTTCTGCTGAACATTCACACCCTTCGGACTTAGGATTTCCGCATTCTTCGCAGGTGTCGTCTTTTTCTTCTGCCATAAAAATTAAAATTTATTTTAAACGCTTTAACTCGACCGTTCAATTATATTTTAATCAAAAAATATAATTGAATTTCCTTATAGCAAAATATTCAATATCCGTAAAGTGTCAAGACTAAAAATGTGGATAACTCCCTACCTGCGAACCAAGTGAGAAGCGCCAAGCAAAGCAAGGGCGAGAGCGTCAAAAACATCGTCAAATTTTGAAATATCCTTGTCTTTTAAAAGCATTTTAACCGCGTATTGCACCTGTTTTTTATCGGCCAAACCGTAGCCGGTAATTCCCAGTTTAAGCTCGTTCGGACTAAATTCTAAAACTGGAATTTTATGTTTTTTAGCCAGGTATAAAATCACCCCTTTTATTTCGGAAATTTTAAGAGCTGTTTTTTGATTGCGGCTAAAAAAAATTTTCTCCAATATAACGCCATCGGGCTTGCGCTCTTTTAAAATGGCTTCAACCCGAACGGCAACTTCATAAAGGCGGTCTTCCCAGCATTTTTGAGGAGTGGTGGCGATAAGGCCGGAATCAATGATTTTATTGTTTCTGCCGTCGCTTGAAATCAAACCAAAGCCGAGCCGACCGTAGCCGGGGTCAATACCCAATATCTTCCGCGAGATTTGAATAAATTTCTTGAATGTCTTCATGCTCGTCAAGAGCTTCAAATATTTTTTTTAATTTTTCTTTGTCTTCGGAAGCGATGCCGCTCATTGGATTTCTAGGCCTGAATTCTCCCTCAATCTTTTCAAAAAGGAATGAAACCGAACCTGGCGGAACCATCTTCGCTCCGTTTTCCTGCAAAATGTGTTTTATTTCCTGGCTCGCGCGATTGCGATTATCGGTAATTCCGACCAAAATCAAAGCAACTCCTCCCGGTCCGTAAGCTTCATAAAGAACTTCTTCAAGGCCGGCTCCTTCGGCCCGTCCGATTCCTCTTTTAATCGCTTTTTCAATGTTCTCTTTCGGCAAATTTATTTCTTTTGCTTTTTCAAGGGCTGATTTTAATTTCGGATTAAAATTCGGGTCGCTTCCATCCCTTGCCGCAACCGCGATTATTTTAATCGCTTTTGAAAAAAGCTTGCTTCTCTTGGCGTCCGTAATCGCCTTTTGCCTTTTTATTTGAGTCCAATGGGAATGTCCGGCCATAAAATAAGCTAAAAGTTTAAAGTGAAAAAATAAAAGTTATCTAATTCCTGTTTTTTGAATTTGGTTCATTATTAAATCTTTGATTTCGTAAACTTTTGAAATATCGCGAATATGAAAATCTTTTTCGCCCGCCGTTTGAACGGCGATTGTGCCGAATTTCAAAAATGTGGCGAGAAATCCCGAAATACTGACGGTCATATCTTGAATTCTAAATAAAGGAATTTCCGAAACTTCTCTTTGAAACAACCCGGTCTGTTCAATGTCAATCAATCTTTTGTCGGTTAAAATCCACATATCAAGATAATAATCAATCCAGAGGCGGAAAGCCAAAAAAATGACAAAAAGAAAATAAAGGACGAGGGCATACAAAATCAAACCGATGAATTCCTGGGGAGCGCGCGAAACAAAAATCAAAATTCCAATCAAGGGAATCAAAAGAAAAATAACCAAGGTCATTTTCCTGCCAATCACAATCCAATGGCGATGAACCGCGACTATGATTTTCTCGTTTTCGCCAAGCTGTATCATCTTTGCGGCATTTTATCATTTTCTCCGGACTTCGCAAAGAAAAAAGAAACAATGCCGGAAAAACTCGCAATGCCGAAAACTATAGCCAGCCAGAAATAAATAGAACGCTGTTTTCCCTTGTTTTTGTCCTGAACAATCGCGGAAGACGCCAAAATATCTTCTTTTTTAACAATATCTTTGGTGTCGGAAATTTGGGGGCTTGGAGAACTTTGGAGATTTGAAGATTTCGCAATAATAGTTTTGTCATCGCTAATAATATTTTTAACGGGAAGTTTTTCTCCTTCGTACTTGAATTCCTGAATCAGGGAGCTGTCGGGATAATAAAATTTAACCAACGAGGGTAAGGCAAAATTAATTCCCGAAACACTTCCGGGAACAAGCAAGCGGCTCTGCGGCGAAATTACGGAATTTTCCGGAAAATAAAAATATTTTTTCCCGTCGCTGAAATTAAATCCGGAAATATCCAGCTCGTAATCTGACTGATTGCTGATTTCAACAAAACCGTTTTCTCCCGGTTTTAAACCGGTGATTTTTATCGGCGGCGCAATCACCTTTATCGCCAATTGATCGCGATTGGCGTAAATTCCCGAAGAAGCGTTTAAAATTACGATGTATTCGCCGAGATAACGGTATATATGGCTTAATGGATTTCCTTCGTTAATCGTTCCGTCGCCGAAATTCCACAAAAACCTCGCGTCTTTTATTTCTTCATTGTTAAAGCCGTACGCCTTCCCGGAAAAAATCGTTTTCTGACCGACAAAAACGATTTTATCTTCTCCGGCTTCAACTTTAATTTGTTTTGATTGGTCTGGCTCTATAATTTGATTTTGAGAGTTTTGATTGGTTGTTCCCGAATCCTGATTCTTGGCTTTTGGCGTGGCTTTTGCGGTAATCCATTTTCCATCGCCGGTTTTTTGCATTGTCTCTTTAGTTGCGTTGTCGCCGGCCGGCCAGCCGGAAGAAGCGTTTATTTCGTCAATATTTTCTCCGGCGGCATTTTTAAGATAAATTCGTTCTCCAGAATTTGATAGCGCGTTTTTATAAGGATAAACAATATCGGCTTGAATATCCGGCAAAATATCATCGCTGGCGCGCTCGAGTAAAAAATAACCATTGCCTTGAATGACGCCGTTTAAAGAAATATCGGGCGAGCCGTCTTCGGAAACAATTTTCCAGCCCCCTAATAAAACCGGCTCTACGCCGTTGTTATATAATTCAATCCATTCGTTATTCGCCGCCGCTTGCGCGCTTTCTCCCTCTTTGGAAACCGTCCCCATCCAGGCGATTTCGTTGATTACAATATTTGCAAACGCCGAAAAAGGAATAATCAAAACAATGAAAATTGCCAAAATATAACGCATTATTTAATTATACACTCCTCCCGTCTATTTTAAAGGTTTAAATTCCGCTCCAGAATAAATAAATCCGTTAAAAAAAACAAAAAAGGCCTCGCTTGCCCGCGAGGCCCAAAACACTATCTCGTTATTAAAAAACATAATAAAGCAACAAAACCCCGTCGACAACCGCAAACGCGATTGTCAACCCTATCGGCACCCATATCTTCCATCGCGTAATTCGCATTTTAACCTTCCTCCCTTTTCTTAATGCCCCCGAGAATCTTGATTATTTCGGGGGCGCAAAGTTAGCGAGTAAATCGTTAAAACCATCTAACGAGGCTAAATACACCCAAACTGCCACTACAAGCACAACGGCAACGCCCGTCCCTATCCCTGCCCATGTTAATTTCCTCATTTTTCCTTCCTTCCTTCTGGTTTAATTTAAACGGGGCTAATAATACAAAAATATCTAATCTAATTATATTTTATCAAAATTATTCAAAAAGTCAACCCCGTTAGAAGTAAGACGCAGAATGCGTCTAGCCGATACGCTTGCGTATCGGACTTCTAACGGGGTCAACCCGCAATTGACGGACAAAAATCTGTTATAATGATTCCTATGAAATTTGAAAGGCCGCCGGAATTGGCGGAAATACATGAAGAAATAGAACAAATTATTCAAGCGCGAGAATGGCTGATGCCGCGTCTAAAAGAGGAGGCGGAGAAATTGAGAAAACTGGGTTTTGGAGTTGATGATGAATGCCGGATTAAACCAGGTGAATTTAAAAATCTTTTTGGGGAGGAAAATGTTGCCCGAGATTTAGAATGGATAAAAGGAAAAAAAACAAAATTTGAAAAAGAAACGCCGGAGAAAATTAAGGGCGAAGTTTTAGAAATGGCAAAAACCCTTACTTTCAATAATTTTTGGTTTGACAAGAGATTAATCGCGTTAAGAACTTCCGAATACGACGATGTCGCAAATGGCGTAGACCAGCTTATTTTTGACGCTGAAACTAAAACTGCTTTGGCGGCGGTTGACGCCACAACAAACTGGAAAGATAAAACCAAAGAAATTTCCAGTGGAATAGAAAACGGCTCTAAGGTCAAATACGGTTTCGGCTTTGAAAACGAAAGTTTGGTAAAAAAATCGTATTACAATCTTCCGCTTTTTATAATTTCAATGAAAGGAGAAGAATTATTGGAAGTGTTGAAAGACATAGAAAAAGGAGAAATAAGTTTTGAAGGAAGAAAAGTTGAAAATACGGTCCTTAACGAACTAAAATCACAGAGTGAAAATTTTGCCGAATCCGCCTCGCTAAAACTTAAGTTGTCATACGAAAAAGCCGGCGAAATTTTTGAGAGATTGTAAATTTTTTTAAAATCTTCCCCGCCAAAATCTACTTTAATAGATCAAAATAAATTTTGGTGGGAAGGGAACGCAATTTTTTATAAAGAGCGTTCCCTTTCGTATTTGGCGGCCTTGCGCCAACTAATCTACTTAGGGAGTTGAGGGTGGGTTGGATAATAAAAAGGGCAACCGATTTGTTTCGGAGTAGTAGGGGTGAGCACTCAAAACTTCCGCGTAATCATAAACCAACTTAATGAAAATTTCATTGTGCCTTTTCTGCTCATTAGAGAGTGCTTTATATTTCATCCCGCCTATCACTAAAGATGTGGTGGTTCCCGCCAGTAAAACACCTAAAACAACTAAGGTTATTAGGTAGAATTTTTTTCTCATCGCTTTTACCTATCCTTTCTTTAATTGTTTTTTTATAAAGAACTTCCCCCGCCAAAATAATCTTTCCTTGAAAAATTACTTTGGTGGGAAGGGACGCCGGAAAAAACGGCGTCCCTTTTACGCAAGGCTAACTAAAGAACTATGAAACCCTTAGTGTTTTCTAACCCGCCTTCTCACCAAAAAGTTCCACTATTACATGCTGGATTGCATTGATATGGTTCGGCGCAACCCAGGCATCAACTTGAGGAAAGCTCATCTTATCACAAGGCTCTTCTCCGATTACTATGACCTTAACCCCGTACGGGAGTATTTTGACCTTATTAGCTATGACAAGGCTGTAATTTTCCAGAGGGGCGTCTTTACCCGGCCATTCGGGCATCTTCTCCTCTGAAACTACAACAAGGTCAAAAATCGGGGGATAATTTTGCTGTATTTCTTCTATTGCTTCTATTGCCCCTCTATATGTGCCTACTGCGTGCAGACAATCAATACAGTGCATGAGACAATTTATATCACGAACTAATAAAAGACGACGCTCTTCATTACAATCTGCTATTAAGACAGCTGATAATCGCAACATCTAAGCGCTCCTTTCTAAAAAAATGTCAAAGCTCTGAAAATTTCAGGAAAATCAGTAATTTTTAAATCTGCTTTGATTATACAGGAATCTAAAAATAAATCAAGGATTTAGAGAAATTTTCTCGCCGGGTTTTAAAACGCCTTTTTGTTTCGCCGGCTGGATTTCCTTTTTTTCCGGAACAGCGCCGATTTCCTTCAAAACTTCGCGGAGTTCGTCAAGTTTCGGCGACTGTTTGCCGGTAGGCATGACCTGCTTGCCGGCGGGCGGACTCTTTTGCGGCTTCAAATCATCAAGAGAAATTGTTTTGCCGGCAGAGGGCGCGCGGGTCGCAAATTCGCCCTCCTTAATTCTCGGGGAAAATTCCTCTCTTGGTCTTGACTGGAATTGCGGCTGAAATCTCCCCTGCTCTCTCCGCTCTCCCCTAAATTCTTCCTTGCCTCCTCCTATGCCGAGAGATTCCAGATTAACGGCGTATTCCCGCCTGATTTGCGGGCCGACTCGCCTTTTCATCTTCTCCTCTCCGATTTTTTCTCTCTCTTCTTCCATCATTCCGCTCCATTTTAAAATTTTATCTTCCACCTCCTCTCTTTTTTTGCCGTATTTATCACGGGAAAAAGCCACGACTTTGTCAAAATTGCCCTCTGTTTTTTTCGCCATGCTCAAAGGAGGAAGGGTGGCGGCGGAAAACGGCCGGCTGGTCACGCCGTCAACCATTAATCTCAAATAAACCTGGAAATTGGGAAGATTAACAAGGTCGTTTGCCAGAAGTTCGGGCGTGAGTTCTTTTTCCAAAATAAAAGCGTCCGCCGAACCAATCCTGAAAATAATCTTTGTGCCGACATTTCCGATTACGGCGTCAAAAACTTTCTTGCCCGCAAGGTCGTTGATAAGCTGACCGGCGTATTGATGGGCAATCGTCAAATCAAGCCGGTATTTTCTCGCCTCCGCCAAAATCGTCGCGAAAGATTCGTTGACGAAATTCTGAAACTCGTCAACATACAAATAAAAATCTCTTCTTTCTTCTTCCGGAATCCTTACTCTTTCCATTGAAGCGAGATAAATTTTAGTCACCAGCATCGCACCCAGCAGAGCGGAATTATCCTCGCCGATTTTTCCTTTTGACAAATTAACAAGAAAAATTTTTCCGGAGTTTATGATTTCGGGCATGTGAATCGTGCTCTCTGTCTGGCCGACGATATTCCTGACAAGCGGCACGGTCAGGAAAGCGCCTATTTTGTTTTGAATGGCGGCAATCGCTTCTGTCCGAAAATTTTCCGGCCACTTATCGTATTCGCTAATCCAGAACGCTTTAACAACCGGGTTTTTAACATTGGCGAGGATTTTCTGGCGATAGTCCCTGTCAACCAAAATCCGCATTGAGCCGAGAAGCGTTGTGCCGGGAGTGTCAATTAAAGCCGAGATGGAATTTTCCAAAATATATTCCATTCTTGCCGACCAAAGTCCGGCCCAAATTCTTTTAAAAACCGCCAACAAGTCGGAAATGACCAAATGTTTATATTGCGGGTCGGAAACTTCCAAAACATTGAAACCGATGGGATAATCAAAATCCGTGGGGTCAAAATAAACCACATCTTTTATTCTTTCCGGTGGAATCCGGTCAATGACTCTTAAAACCGCGTCTCCATGGGGGTCAAGAAAACCAACTCCGCGGCCGGCTATGATATCCTGCAAAACCATATTTTCTATCAAGGTAGTTTTTCCGGTTCCGGTCTGTCCCAAAATATACACATGACGCCGCCGGTCGTCGCTTTTTATGCCAAAAGGCACGCCTTCTTTTCCCCGATAATTTGTTCTTGCCAGATAAACAAGGTCTTTATTGTCCATTTGAACATTATTTTACCATAAAATGTCCATAAAATAAAATTGGTTCGCCCGCCTGCCATGACATACCATTGAAAAATCCTCAAAATATTGTTAAATATTCAAATGCTTAAAAAAAGCGAAACAAAACAATATTTTATTGAGGGCTTTAAAACCATTCTTAAGTATCTTGAACCGCGCCGAAAAACGGTTTATTTGCTTATTATTTTGGCGATTTTTACTTCTCTGATTAACGCAGTCGCGCCGTATCTGATTGGCAGATTTTTTGACGCTTTAATCGCGAAAAAAATGAATTTGGCGATAAATTTAATCGGCGTTTGGTTTGTTTTTCAGCTTATCGGCAATATAACCGACTGGCAATACGCCGTAAAAAAGAAAAAAATGGTTTTATCGCTTTACGCCGATTATCTTGCCAACGGGTTTAGCCACCTGCTTAAACTTCCTTATTCATTCCATAAAAAAATGAAAACAGGAGAAATAAACGATAAAATCAATCGCGCCGCGAATTTTATTCATTTTGCAAACGATACCATCATCACTCAAACTTTTCCGGAAATTTTAACGATTATTATCGCTCTTGTTATCGCCTTTTCAATCAATAAAATTCTGACTCTCATAATGATTGTTTCAATCGTTGTTTATGTTTTAACTATTTCCAGAATCGCGCCGAAAACAGTCAAGCTTCAAAAAGAAGCTCGTAAGACATATCGCGACGGCTATAACAGAGCGACTGACGGCTTGGATAATGTTTTAACGGTAAAACAAGCGACTGCCGAAGAATACGAAAGAAAAAAACTTTACGAAATCTTCAAAATAAAAGCTCTCGCGAAAGATTTTCAACTGGAAAAACTTTGGGAACTCATCACTTTTTCTCAAAGAATTATCGTGGTATTCGCTCAGCTATCAATATTCGCTTTGTCAATTTTATTCGTGTTCAAAAACAAGCTGACTCCGGGCGAATTGGTAATGTTTAACAGCTACGCTTTTATGCTTTTCCGGCCTTTTGTCACTTTGGGAACATGGTGGCAGGAAATTCAAAACGGCGTTATCGCTCTTAACGACAGCGAAAAAATTTTAGAGCTGGAAACGGAAAAATATCTGCCGGAAAATCCGGTAATTATTAAAGAAATTCAAGGCAAGGTTGAGTTTAAAAATGTGAATTTTGCTTACGGCAAAAAACATAAACTGATTTTGAACAACATTAATTTTGAAGTTGCGTCAGGCGAGACCGTGGCTTTAGTCGGCGAATCCGGCGTGGGAAAAACCACCTTGATTGACTTAATTTCCTTGTACTTTCCGCCCTCATCGGGAGAGATTTTAATTGACGGGCACAACGGTCGCCGGCTTGACTTGAAATTTTTGCGCGGAGCAATCGCGGTCGTGCCGCAAGAGCCGTCGCTGTTTAACGACACGATTAAAAACAACATTAAATACGGAAACTTTGAAGCGAGCGACGAAGAAATCATTGAAGCCGCGCGATTGGCTCATTGCCGCGAATTCATTGAAAAATTCCCCGAACAATACAATCAGATTGTGGGCTGGCGCGGCATTAAATTATCAACCGGACAAAAACAGCGAATTACAATCGCGCGCGCGTTTTTGCGAAACCCAAAAATCCTGATTCTTGACGAACCGACTTCCGCGTTAGACGCGAAGTCGGAAAAATTCATTCAGGAATCTCTGGAAAAATTAATGAAAGGGAGAACGACTTTTATCATCGCTCACAGATTGAGCACCGTCCGAAAAGCCGACAAAATTCTGGTTCTGCACGAAGGCAAAATAACCGAACAAGGAAAACACGAAGAACTTATTCAAGTTCCAAACGGCGTTTATCGCAATTTATACGAACTCCAAATCGGATTGAAATAATCCGGAAATTGAGTTAAAATTTTAAAAATGGCTGACAATAAAAAGACAAGGGAAAAACTTCTTTATGTGGCGCGCCGCGCTCCTCCTCCTCCCGAACTTCCGGTTTACGGAACAATTGAGCCATGGAGAATTTCTTTCGTCGGCAAAACAAACTACGAGGCGCTTTTTGAAGAAAAAAAATTCATTTTCGGCCTTAAAAGAGCCGACCGCAGAAGGCATCTTTATGTCGTCGGAAAAAGCGGCGTTGGAAAATCAAAACTTCTGGAACTTTTGATTCGGCAAGACATTCAATACGGACACGGAGTTTGCCTGATTGACCCTCACGGCGACTTGATAAACGCGATTTTGGACTTTATTCCCCAGGAACGGATAAAAGACGTCATCTTAATTGACCCTTCGGATTTGGACTGGCCGGTTTCTTTCAATCCTCTAAAAAATGTCAGTCCGGAGCTAAAACATCAAGTCACTCAATCAATGATTGAAGTGGTGAAAAAACAATTTGGCGCGAACTGGACGCCGCGACTGGAGCATGTTTTCCGCTTTACCTCTTTGGCTCTACTTGATTATCCGGAAACAACTTTAAGCGGAATGGTTTCAATGCTGACCGACCGAAACTACCGCCAACGAGTCATAGAATACATTGAAGACGAAATGGTTAAAAAATTCTGGGCGGTTGAATTCGCCGATTGGTCTGAAAAATTTGACACCGAAGCGATTATTCCTCTGGTGAACAAGCTCGGGCAATTTCTTTCAAATCCCCTGCTTCGCAATATCTTCGCGCAAAAGGAAAACAAAATTGATTTTGAAACGGCGATGAACTCCAAAAAAATTCTTTTGATTTCCCTTTCCAAAGGAAAATTAGGCGAGGAAAATTCGTCTTTTTTCGGCGCGATGTTTATCACGAAGATTTATCAGGCGGGCATGGCAAGGGCGAGCATGCCGGAAAACGAAAGACGGGATTTTTACCTGTATATTGACGAGTTTCAAAATGTGGTAACAACGACTTTTGAGCAATTATTCGCCGAATCAAGAAAATACGGAATCAACATTGTCGTCGCCCATCAATATATGGCCCAACTTTTGCCGCCCGTTTTAGCGACGGTTTTAGGAAATATCGGCTCAATGGTTGTTTTTAGGGTTGGCGGAGAAGACGCCAAAAAACTGGAACCGGAAATGACGCCGATATTCAAAGCAAGCGATATGATAAATTTGGGAGTGCGGGAATTCTACATAAAAATGACGATAGACGGCGAAGCTTACGATCCTTTTTCAGCCGAAACCCTGAATGTTATTTCCCCTCCGCATCGTTCATACCGCGAAGAAATAATTGAATGGTCGCGGCAAAACTACGCAAAACCGCTTGAAGAAGCAAAACGCGAACTTGCCGAGGAAAAAGAAAAAATATTCGCCGGAGAGAAAAACAAACCCGAAGAAATAAAAAAAGAAGAAAAAACCGGCGAACCGATGGTGTAGTTTATTGCGAAAAGTGTTATCAAAACGAGGTGATATAAAATTGATTTCCTATATTTATTTTGCTAAAATATCGTTATGAAAAGATTTAAACAAAATATCTATCAATACACAGCTATTTTTGAACTTAATGAAGATGGCGGATACACGGTTACCATTCCAGCGCTACCGGGATTAGTCACCGAAGGGAAAAATCTATTGGAAGCAAGAAAGATGGCTATAGACGCTATCAGCTGTTATATTGAGGGGCTAAAGAAAATAAAACAAGAAATACCTAAAGAAACAGAAGTGGCTCAGATGAGATTAACCGTTAAGGTATAAAATGCCCAAATTGCCTTGTCTTCGTTCTCAAAAAGTTATTAGCGCCCTTTTGAGGGTCGGTTTTTATATTCATCATCAAACAGGAAGTCATATAAATTTAAGACATGGGATTAAAAAACATTTACATATCGTTGTGCCTTTTCATAAAAAAGAATTGGCGCCAAAAACCTTAAAATCAATTATTCTCCAAGCAGAATTAACTATAAATGAATTTGTAGAGCTTTTATAAAATGAATCAAGAAACAAAAACTTGTCAAAATTGTCAAAAAGAGTTTACGATTGAACCCGAAGACTTTGAATTTTACGACAAAATCAATGTTCCGCCGCCGACTTTTTGCCCAGAGTGCCGGCTCCAGCGAAGACTTGCTTGGCGAAACGAAAAAACCCTATACAAAAGAAAATGTGATGCGACGGAAAAAGAAATTTTTTCTATGTTCCATAAAAATTCGCCAGTTAAGGTTTATGATAGAGACTATTGGTGGTCAGATAACTGGAACCCAATGGATTATGGACGAGATTACGATTGGTCAAGATCGTTTTTTGAGCAGTTTAGAGAATTGATGCATGAAGTGCCATGGTTTAGTCGTTCAACACAAAAAAATATAATAAATAGCGATTATTGTATGAATTGTGCTGATTTAAAAAATTGTTACCTCGTCTTTAATGCCGGTTCTAATGAAAATTGTTATTACAGCGTAGGAATTGAAAGATGTAAGGATTGTATGGATAACTTATATTTGGATTCTTGCGAACTATGTTATGGTTGTTTTAGATGCTCCAAATGCTATTATGCAATTTTTTCAAGCGAATGCGAGAATTCCAATAACATTTATTTTTCCAAAGACTTAAGGGGTTGTTCGGACTGTTTCGGCTGCGTAAGTCTTCGTAATAAACGGTATTATATTTTCAATAAACCATATTTACAAGAAGATTATTTGAGACAACTTAAAAATTTTAACCTTGAGTCATATACCAAAGCTGTATGCTTATATAATAAATTTCAAGAATCTATTATAAAATTTCCTAATAAATATTTTCATGGCTCCCACAACATTAATGTTTCCGGTGATTATATTTATAACTCTAAAAATGTTATAAATTCTTTTTTTATAGAGGACGCGGAGAATTGCAAACATTGCTATGGTTTAATTTCTAAACCGGGTGTCAAAGATTGTTACGATTACTCTATTTGGGGCGACGGCACTGAATTAATATACGATAGTTGTCAGGTGGGTATAAACAGTTCTCGATTAAAATTCAATATATTCTCATTTTCGAGTTGCCAAAATCTTGAATACTGTATTATGTGTCCTATTTCTAATGAAAACCTCTTCGCCTGCGTCGGTCTCCACAATAAACAATACTGCATCCTCAACAAACAATACACCAAAGAAGAATACGAAGCCCTCGTTCCCAAAATCATAGAACATATGAACTCTATGCCTTATGTAGATAAAAAAGGAAGAGTTTATAAATACGGCGAGTTCTTTCCCGTTGAATTAAGCCCTTTTAGTTATAACGAAACCGTAGCCCAAGAGTATTTTCCTTTGTCAAAAAAAGAAGTAGAGGAAAAGGGTTATTCCTGGAAAGACCAAGAAGAAAGAACCCTGGAGCCGGATATAAGCTGGAAAGGTTTGCCCGACCACATTAAAGATGTAAAAGATGACATTATAAGCAAAGCCATCTTATGCCAAGCTTGGGACGAGGATTCAGAAAAAGCCAGTCAGCATAATTGCACTAAGCTATACAAAATAATTCCTCAAGAATTGGAATTCTACCGCAAAATGAATCTTCCCTTGCCAAGATTATGCCCCAATTGCCGTCATTACCAAAGAATTAAACAAAGAAATCCTCTTAAACTCTGGCATCGCAAATGCCAGTGCGCCGGAAATCATTCCGACAACAAGGTTTATCAAAACACCATAGAACATCCTCATCACAAACAAGAACATTGTCCTAATGAATTTGAAACCTCTTACGCTTCCGAAAAACCCGAGATTGTTTATTGCGAAAAGTGTTATTTAGCGGAAGTTGTCTGAATCTTATTATATTATAAAAATTATCCATAAATTATACGATCGTGAATTTTATGGATAGTTGTAATTTTGATTTTATTTTCTATTTAGACTAATAATAGATATTATGAAACTCCAGAAATTTGTTTTATTTTTAGGCGATATTTTTGGTTTTTATTTAGCTTTGGTTCTAACCTTGCTTATTCGCTACGGAGCCGAAGGATTTTATGAAGCTTTTGTCATTCACTTTCTACCTTTTACAATTTTATTTTTTGTCTGGTTTTTGGTTTTCCTTATGAGCGGCCTGTATGAAAACGAAATTCTGGACGCTGGCTCTCTTTTTCAGGAAAAACTGGCGAAAACAATGCTGGCTGGTTTTATCATCGGCATTGTCCTTTTTTACACTGTCCCCGCTTTTGGAATCGCGCCGAAAACCAATCTCGCCCTTGACGCTTTGATCGCCTCAATTTTGATTTTTGCCTGGCGAAAACTAATGGCTTTGGTTTTCGCGAAAAGCGCCAAAAAAAACATATTATTTTTTGGATTTTCAGAAGAGGCGAAAAAGCTTTGCGAATTTTTAAAATCTCATCCCTCGCTTGGCTATAACCCGCTTGCGATAATTTATCCAAAAAACGGAAAAAGCGCGCAAACCTCGCTTTTATCTTTTGAATTAAACCACAAAACTCCCTTAATTATCAAAGAAAATAACATCTCTTTGGTTGTCGCGCTTGAAGACATTAGAAGCGAGAGAGATTTTTTGAGTTTTATTTATCAAGCGCTTCCGCAAGGGATAATTTTTCTTGATTTCCCGACTTTTTACGAGAGGATTTTAGGCAAAATTCCGGTTTCTCTGATTCATGAAATCTGGTTTTTGGAAAATCTTTCGGAAATAAAAAAGAACGCTTATGAAGCGCTCAAAAGGGCGTTTGATTTGATTATGGCGACGATTTTCGGTTTCATTACTTTAATTCTTTTTCCCTTTATCGCTCTCGCGATAAAGCTGGATAGCAAAGGCCCCGTGTTTTTCATTCACAAAAGAGTCGGGAAAAACCAAAAAAATTTCAATCTGGTAAAACTCCGTTCAATGACGGTTTGGGATGAAAAAAAATTGATGGAAAAAGGCGAAATGAAATGGACCCAGGAAAAAGACGAAAGAATAACGAGAGTCGGAAAATTCCTGCGAAAAACAAGAATTGACGAACTGCCGCAAGTTTGGAATGTCTTAAAAGGCGACATGTCGTTTATCGGTCCAAGACCCGAACTGCCGGATTTTGTGAAAGAATTGGAAAAACAAATTCCCCATTACCAGATGAGGCACTTGATAAAACCGGGGCTAACCGGCTGGGCGCAGATAAATTTTCCTTACGGCGCGTCGGTTGAGGACGCGATGGAAAAACTGCAATACGATTTATTTTATGTCAAAAACCGCTCTTTGTTTTTAGATTTTACAATCGCGCTTAAAACAATTATTACTTTGATGGCGCGAAGCGGAAGATAAATAATCGCGAACAATGAAGTTAAATACTATGTTCCGGCGACTGCCTACTTTCCCTTGCGAGTATCATCGGCTCAATCGCGTTTCACTTCTGTGTTCGAAATGGGAACAGGTGGTTCCGCGACGACGAGCCACCGGAACATAATATTTAAATCAACATATATTCTAACAGGACGGATGGTTTATTAGTACTCCTCGGCTTAAACGATTACTCGCCTTACACCTGGAGCCTATCAATCTTGTAGTCTTCAAGAAACCTAAGATTCCTGATCTTGGGGTTGGCTTCCCGCTTAGATGCTTTCAGCGGTTATCCATTCCTAACATAGCTACCGAGCGATGCTCTTAGTAGAACAGCTCGCACACCAGAGGTTAGTTCATCCAGGTCCTCTCGTACTGTGGACGACTCCCCTCAAGAATCAACGCCTGCAGGAGATAGGAGACCAACCTGTCTCACGACGGTTTGAACCCAGCTCACGTAGCGCTTTAATATGTGAACTCCATAACCCTTGGGAGCTTCTTCACCCCCAGGATGCGCTGAGCCGACATCGAGGTGCCGAACCGTGCCGTCGATATGAACTCTTGGGCACGACTAGCCTGTTATCCCCGGAGTAACTTTTAGCCGATAATCTCCCCCTGCGTCTAATGCAAGGGGTCGGTTCACTAGACTCCGCTTTCGCGCCTGTTTGGCTTGTCCGCCTCACAGTCAAGCCGGCTTTTCCTCTTACGGGACGACTCCGATTTCCATCCGGAGTTAGCCGACCTTATAGGCCTCTTCGTTACTTTTTAGAAGAGAAATGCCCCATTTAAACTGCCCGCCAGGCACTGTTCCTAAAAGTTTTTGCCTTTAAGGTTAGAATTTAAATTTTAAAAGACGGGTGTTACATTGGCGGGTCCACTCCGACCGAGATCGGAGCTTCATCCCCTCCCCGCTACACTATGCATTTAAAACTTAAACCCAATGCCAAGTTACAGTAAAGCTTCCGGGGTCTTTTCGTCTACCTGCAGGTAACCGGCATCTTCACCGGTATTGTATTTTCACCGGGCTACTTCCCGAGACAGTCCCCAAATGGTTACGCCTTTCGTGCACGTCGGAAGTTAGCCGACAAGGAATTACGCTACCTTAGGACGATTATAGTTATCGCCGACATTGACGAGGGCTTATACAACCCAGCGCTCCGCGCTGGAATTTCCAATTTTCAATTATCAATTTCCAAGATTTGAAAATTGAAAATTTTGACTTGAAAATTCCGGTGCGAAGCACCGGTCATATTTGACCTTCTCGCATTGGTCAGGCGTCACCCCCTATACATACTCTTACGAGTTCGCAGGGAGTTGTGTTTTTGGTAAACAGTCCTCTGGGGAACTTTTGTTGCAACCGAGCACATAACAAGTTATGTGCTCGGCAAGGCATATCCCTAAGTTACGCCTGCTTGTTTGCCGAGTTCCTTGGGAAGATTTCACCCGTTCGCCTTGGCGTTCTTAGCCAACCCACCTGTGTCGGTTTACGGTACGGACTCCCCGCTCTTAACCCTTGAAGACTTTTCTGGGAAGCTTGCTGGTTTGAGTTCATCCTTGCGGATTTCCTCTTGCTCCATCAAAAAATTTCAGTTAAGAAATTTTTCTCGGAACAAGAACGAAAATCTGATAATTCGCTCAAATTACTAAACTTCGTCATCTTCTCGGAAAAACGAGGAGGCGCCGGAATATTAACCGGCTGTCCATCAGCTGCGGCTTTCGCCATTGCCTTAGGACCGACTAACCCTGGGCTGATTGCCATCGCCCAGGAAACCTTGGGTTTTCGGCGGTCCGATCTCTCATCGGACTTGTGGTTACTTGTGCCAACATTTTCACTTCTTAAAGCTCCACTCAATCTCGCGATTAGGCTTCAACGCTTTAAGAACGCTCTCCTACCACCGAGCACATAATAAATTATGTGCTCGGTCCTCATCTTCAGTACTTTGCTTAGCCCCATGTATTTTTGGCGCGGGATTTCTTAACGAGTGAGCTGTTACGCACTCTTTAAAAGATGGCTGCTTCTAAGCCAACTTCCTCGCTATCTGTGAAATCCTACCGCCTTATTCGCACTTAGCAAAGATTTTGGGACTTTAGATGGAGATCATGGGCTCTTTCCCTTTTGACCGATGGAGCTTAGCCCCCATGGTCTAACTGCCCCGGAACAATTCTCCCATTCGGAGTTTGACTGAGCTGCCGAGATTTCTCCCTATGCTGCTCAACCAGTGCTCTACCTGGAGAATCTAAACGGGACGCTAGCCCTAAAGCTATTTCGGAGAGAACCAGCTATTACCAGGTTCGATTAGCTTATTACTTCTTACCACAACTCATCCGAAAGCGTTGTACGACTTACCGGTTCGGGCCTCCCCCCGCCTTTCGGCGGGGTTCACCCTGGTCATGGCAAGCTCACCTGGCTTCGGGTCTCCCTCGTTTTCTAATCCCCGCTCATCGCGGGGAACGCGCTATTCACGCTCGCTTTCACTGTGCCTCCTCCCCTACGGGATTAGACAAAGAAAACAAGAGAACTCGTTGGCTCATTCTTCAATAGGCACACCGTCACCGAGCACATAATAAATTATGCGCTCGGCTCCGATTCTTTGTAGGTAAATGGTTTCAGGTACTATTTCACCGCCCTCCCGGGCTGCTTTTCACCTTTCCCTCACGGTACTAGTTCACTATCGATCTTTGAAAGTATTTAGCCTTAGGAGTTAGTTCTCCCGGATTCATCCGACCCATTCGTGTGTCGGATTACTCAAGAATAAAAACTGAAGAGTTTATTCGCTTTCGCCTACGGGGCTATCACCCTCTTTGGCGCGGCTTTCCAGCCGATTTCGGCTAACAAATAAATTTGTGACTCTTTCTTGTCCCGCAAATCGCAAAACGCTTTGAAGCGCTTTGCGAAAAGCAAGATAGCGTTTTCATCTTACAACCCCGAGCACATAATAAATTATGTACTCGGTTTGGGCTCTTTCCTTTTCGCTCGCCGCTACTAAGGAAATAAACTTTTGTTCTATTTTCCTCCAGGTACTGAGATGTTTCACTTCCCTGGGTGCGCCGCTCCGACACAAGGTCGGAGCTTGCCGCGATTTGCGCGGCAAAGTTTCCTCATTCGGAAATCTCCGGATCAATGATTGCTACCCGTCTCCCCGGAGCTTATCGCAGGTACGCTACGTCCTTCATCGCCTTTCAAAGTCAAGGCATCCGCCATTTACCCTTAATTGTCCTGTTAGAATATATATTGACTTATTTTTTGTTTGCTTGTTACCTGTTGTATTTAATTTTTAACGAACTATCCGTTGGCTTCCCGACAATCCTTACTTACCCAAAAAACGAAGACAGAACAAAGACAATCCGAAAGCCAACTAACAAACTAAAAAACCGCTTTTGGAAGCGGCTTGCTAAAATCAATCAAAACATCGTCGTATTTTAGCCGCTCCTTGTAAAAAAGTATTTTTCTAACTGCTCCATAATATGTATATTTATCTTATAAAGTTAAAATATAAAAGTCAACCCCGTTAAAGACCCCCTTCAAGAACGAAAAAGCCCCAAAAAAAGATATTCATATTTTGGGGCTTTTCGTTTGTTA
>Ga0209541_10007344_pt1 | contig 18566 bp, 21 predicted proteins | sample RifCSPlowO2_01_FD_184027 | JGI IMG/M metagenome (GOLD analysis project Ga0209541, IMG submission 184027) | Groundwater microbial communities from Rifle, Colorado - Rifle CSP2_plank lowO2_0.1 (SPAdes) (version 2) | ecosystem: Environmental > Aquatic > Deep subsurface > Groundwater | place... | reverse complement strand
TGCGCTTATCCAGATACCGAAAGAATCCGCGCCTGAAGTACGTATTCCCCTGGGTATCGTGAGCGCGGTCTTCCCTGGCGCTTCTGCAGAAGATGTCGAGAAACTCGTCACGAATAAGATAGAAGACGGCATCGCGAACATCGAGAATCTCTCGAAGCTCACCTCGAGCTCGCGCGAGGGAGTTGCGGTCGTCACCGCAGAATTCAACGCGAACGCCGATCTCGATAAGTCTATCCAAGATCTCAAAGACGCCGTCGATACCGTGAAAGCCGAGCTCCCCCGCGAAGTGGAGGACCCTGCGGTGATGGAGATCAATTTCGCGGACCAGCCAGTCCTTATCATCTCGATCAAGGGCGAATACTCGCCGGCATCACTTACGAAACTTGGCGATGAGCTCACATCCGAACTCCAGGCGGTCTCGGGCGTCTCGCGAGTCGAAGTCTCCGGTGTCCGTGACCGACAAGTACAGATCGTCGTCCAAAAAACAAAACTCGAGCAATACAGCGCAAGCCTTGTGGAAGTCGTCGCTGCGGTACAAGCAAGCAATGCCTCGCTTCCGGTGGGTTCCCTCACCGTAGATGGGGTGCAATATGCGCTCCAATTCGAGGGTGATCTCGTAAGTCCTGAAGATTTAAATGATGTCGCGATCCCGCTCCAGAGCGGCCGGACGGTCTACATCCGCGATGTCGCACGTATCATCGACGGCCTTGAGCCTCCGACGACGCTCTCGCGCGCATCGGATGGAGGCGAACCTGCCGAGCCAGCACTCACGCTTTCAGTATTCAAGAGCTCCGGCGGTAATGTTGCCGCGGTGGCTGAAGCCGTGAGAGATCGCTTGAATGAACTAAAAAGTACGACGCTTGCCGGCGGCGATTACGTGATTTCGCTCGACCTCGGCGAACAAGTACGTAAGGATCTCATGGAGCTCACGCGTGTCGGCCTCGAGACGATGGTGCTCGTCATGCTCTGCCTCTTCATCACCATCGGGTGGCGCGAATCCTTGGTCGCGGCGATCTCGATCCCGCTTTCCTTCCTCATCGCATTCATCGGCCTGTGGCTCTCGGGAAACACCATCAACTTCGTTTCCCTCTTCGCGCTCATCCTCGCGATCGGCATCCTTGTCGATTCGGGGATCGTTATCACCGAAGCAATACACACCCGCATCCGGCAGTATCCGACGAAACTCGAAGCGGCCGAGGCGAGCCTTCGCGAGTACGGCTGGCCGCTTATGAGCGGCACCTTGGCCACGGTCGCGGTCTTCGCGCCCCTCTTTTTCATCTCCGGCATCGTGGGAGAGTTCATCAAATCGATTCCCTTCACGCTCATCTTCGTCCTTATCGCGTCGATCTTCGTCGCCTTGGGCATCATCCCGCTTGTCGCGATCATGTTCACGAAGAAAGAAAATAATGCGCTTGAGGCGCGACAGGAGGAATACACGCACAAAGTGCAAGAGTGGTACCGCCGCAAACTTGGAAACCTGCTCGATAACCGGCGCATGCAGAATTTCTTCCTGTGGGGTATCGGCGTAGCCTTTTTCGTCTCCCTGCTTCTTCCTATCTCCGGTCTTCTTAAGACCACGTTCTTCCCGCAAGAAGATATCGATTTCATCTACATCGAGATCGAGAAACCGGAAGGGACGACGCTCGCCGAGACGGACCTCCTCACACGCCAAGTCGAAGAAGTGCTCTATGAAAATTCCGATATAGAATCGTTCGTGACGACTGTGGGTTCTGGAAGTGCGTTCAGCCAATCGCCGGGTAGCGGTGCGAAACTCGCGAATATAACAATACTCCTTCCAGATCAGAAGGACCGCGATCAGACCTCGAGTGAGATCGTCGCGGAACTGCGGGAGCAGCTTAAGGATATAAACGGAGCGGATATCCGCGTTTCGGAACCCAACAATGGCCCGCCCTCGGGCGCGCCGGTCCTCATCACGTTCTCCGGCAATAATGTGGAAGACCTTGAAACCGTCACAGTGCGTGCACAACGTATCCTTGTGGAAATCCCCGGAACGACGGAGATCACCTCAAGCATGAAGGACAACGGGCTCGAATTCGAGCTCGCGATCGATCGTGCCAAAGCTGCCGCGGTCGGCCTCACACCGCTCCAGATCGCGCAGACGCTTCGTACTGCTATCCACGGCACGACCGCCACGACGATCCGCGGAGAAACGGACATCGACGTCGTCGTGAAGCTCGATCTGAATCCCGCCTACAAAGAACCGTCCGAGACGACAATCGTCAATCCCGATGCCATCCGCACACTTTCCATTCCGACACCCCGAGGACCGGTCTTGCTCGGCTCCGTCCTTAGGGCGGAGCTCCGCAAAGGAACCGTTGCGATCCAGCACGAGGATCGCGAACGCGTCGCGAGCGTTTCCAGCCTCGTCTCGGAGGAGACGACGGCCGGAGAAGCAACAGCTGTATTTGAGGCGCGCGTGGACGAGCTCGAAATGCCACCCGGAGTCACTATGAAAATCGGTGGCGAAACGGAAGACGTGAACCAATCGTTTGCCGAAATGGGCTTCGCTTTTCTCGCGGGCCTTGTCCTCATGATCGCCATCATGGTCATGCAGTTCAATTCCGTCCGCCATGCGCTCTACCTCATCCTCATGGTCATCCTCTCTCTTATCGGCGTCTTCGGGGGCCTCTTCATCACGGCACAGACGCTTTCGTTCTCGTCGGTCGTCGGCATCATCGCACTCGCCGGCGTCATCATCAATCACGCGATCATCCTTACCGATTCCATCCATCGCTTTTCGCAATCGCGGACGGACGTACCGTATCGCGACGTCATCATCGAGGCTGCCGTCTCACGCCTGCGTCCCATCGTCCTTACGACCGTGACGACGGTCGTTGGCATGCTTCCTCTTGCGGGCGCGTCCGCGCTCTGGGGGCCCTTGGCCTTCGCCATCATGTTCGGGCTCGCGTTCTCGATGATACTCACGCTCGTCCTCATTCCGGTCATGACCTATCGCTGGCCGGGAACATGGAAAGGGGCCAGGAACGGAAATGCACCTATCGCGCTCCCGCCTGCGCCGGAAGCGATCCAGCTGCCGCAAGGGCACTAGCTTCTTTTAGTATTCAGTTACATTATTAGGTTTCCATCTTCTGCGTTTTTCTGCGTCAAGTCTGCGATGTTCTGCGAGTGCCGCCGTGGTGTACGCGGTAAATACAATTGAATCTTATGTCGAAAACGTGAGCTGGATAGGAAATTAAATTAAAGCGGCACTAGCGTCTCTCTTCTTCGATAAAATCAAGTGCGCGGTCGGCTTTCCCCAACTGCCCGTAGAACATGGCGCGCAAAGTCTTCGTACTGAAATAGAGCGCGAAGAGGAATGCGACCGTAACCGCTTCGAGAAGGATGAATGCGATCATATTCTCCGCCTGATAGGCGACGATCGCAAGCCACTCGAAAACGAGGATGCCGAGTGCGGCTGCCAGAACATCAGCGACGATCACCCACTGCTTCCGCGGGCTCGTTAAGGCCGCAAGCACAACCAAGGCAATCGCGCCGCCGATCTGGAAGGGTAAGATTTCCGGCAGGCGATTGACAAGAAACGGCGCCCCGACGAGCATCGCCGCGCCGGCAAGCATGAATATCTGACGTGTGTAGTTCCCATAATAGTGGGGTATCGAGGATTCGAGAGACCAATAGGGATAATACGGAGGATGGTTTTCCTCGTTCACATTCGGGTCGCCGCTCGCATCCGAATCCGACATGCCTCAAGAGTAGCACGTCCCCGGCGCTTGTCATCTTCCTGCCGCCCGCTCGGCACAAGCTACGATCGCTTCAGGATCGTCCTCCGGCGCGGCTTTAGTCGTTCGCTTTACACCGCATTTCGCACACCGATGCACGATTCTGTAGGCACCGGCGATGCCTTCGATCTGCACCGGCTCCATCATCCCGCCGCACGTCTCGCCCCTGTCCCCGGGGTTGATATCGACATGCTTCGAATAGAGGCATTTCAGGCAGTGGTTCGTGTAGCCGTTCCCCTCTACGACATGCCTGCAGTGCGCACAGACAAAATCTTCCTTTGTGCGTATGAACGTCATTATTATTGGATGCTTATAGTGGCAGTTTTCTCGATAGTTTGATTCGAGAGCGACGTGCAGCGGAGTTTGAAAGTAGCAGTCCCATTCGGGCTGCTTAAAGAAATCAGAACCGGCTCCGAACCACCGTTTCCATCAATAATGTTTGTTTCCGTTCCGTTCGGGAACGTCAACGTAAGCCGGCATTGCTGATCGGCTCTCATTCCCAACGATGACCACGACACGGTCACATACCGGCCACGGATCACCGAAGAGTTTTGGACGACCAATGTCGCGATGGCCGGTCCTGGCTCGGAAGAACTGCTTCCCGGTGGGTTGATAGTGCCTTCCGAAGGGCTGCCGACGCCTCCTGTACCGCTTGATGCCCCTCCCGATGGAAAAGCGCCTTGCGACGGATACGCGGGTTGAACTGCTGAAAGGCCGACACTTTGTAGTAATTGCTGGCCGATGGAAAGCCCGCTTCCACCCGAATCGTTTTGCAGGTAGGGCCCACGCGCATCAACGCTTTGCAAGCTTCCACTATCGTATACACCACCCAGACCTTTACCATTGAGACACCGGGCGACTTCCAACGCAGCGACAGCATCATCTTTCACGCCCTGACGTCCGCCTTCCATAACAGCTATAGTAGTTGCGCATAGATTAGGGTGCGACCCAGACCTATAAAAACCGAAATACTCCGCTCCTTGAGTAAGAAAATCGAAGATTTGCGGCCCATCCAACTGGCCGGGACCCACATCAACGATCGCAAAAAAAGCGCATTTACCGTTTGTACCATCACAAGCTTGCACTACTGTGCCGAGCGGATGCAGCCTCGTGGACATCATTTCAAGGATATTATTATTGGCCACTAAGCCAGATGCCGTCGCCTGTCCGTGCTGGTCCGCAAAATGAGTTGCCTTTCCACATACATTATATCCGCCGCTTGCTTGGAGGCGTGCGGCGAATGGCGCTTGCAATACTCGTCCATTTGTTCGTCCATCGCATTCTTGTCTCTTGCCGAAGAGACCCGTGCAGTTAATGGATTGTTTTGTCTGCCTCTCTTTGGGGACTTGGGACATGTCAAAAAGAGCTTGAGAGCCTTGCGGCATGCATGATTGCATCTGCGATCGAAAATCAACTTCTGCGGCGTACGTAGTTGCTACAGGCAATAGCAACAAAATCGCCATGACCATAGATCGCATATTATATATTATAGCCCTAAAATCCAGTTTTTACACTCCGTGTTGAAAAGCTAGACAAGAACAACCGCCCGCGTGCCGGAGGTCTCAAGCACGCCGCTTGTAACGGGGATTTCCCTTGCCTCCTGATGTGGGATACGCACGGTTATTTTCCCTTTTTTGAGAGTCGTTACGAACGGTTCGTGGTTTGGAAGGATGGTGAAATCTCCTGCCGCGCCCGGAAGCGTCGCGGAAATGGCCGGGCCGTCATACAAGTTTTGACCTACCGAAGATATGACCAAGTGGAGAGTGTTTGTCATAGGTTCTAGGTGTTAGGTTCTAGGTGTTAGGGGAAATACAAGGTTTCGGATTTTCTGTCCTAGAACCTAGTCCCTAGCACCTATCACCTCTTCTATGCTTCCCTTCATATAGAAATCGCCCTCATCCACGCCGTCATGTTTGCCGTCGAGGATTTCACCGAAGCTTCGTACGGTATCCGCGAGAGAAACATACTTGCCGGGCTTTCCGGTGAAGACGGACGCGACATTGAACGGTTGTGAAAGGAATTTCTGGATCTTGCGCGCGCGATAGACGAGCTTGCGATCTTCTTCCGAGAGCTCTTCAATACCGAGAATGGCGATGATGTCTTGAAGGTCTTTGTAGCGCTGGAGGACGCGGCGCGTCTCGTTCGCAACACGGTAGTGCTCCTCGCCGACGATATCCGGCTGAAGCGCGGTCGAACCGGATTCCAAGGGATCGATCGACGGGTAGATGCCGAGGGATGCGAGCTGGCGCGAAAGAACGACGGTGGAATCGAGGTGCGAGAACGATGTCGCCGGAGCAGGGTCGGTAAGATCGTCGGCCGGCACATAGATCGCCTGCACCGAAGTGATGGAGCCGGAGGTCGTCGAGGTAATGCGTTCCTGCAGAAGTCCCATTTCCTCCGCAAGCGTCGGCTGATAACCGACGGCAGAAGGAACGCGACCGAGAAGCGAGGAGACTTCGGAACCCGCCTGGACGAAGCGAAAGACATTGTCCATGAAAAAGAGGACGTCCTTGCCGCCTTCGTCGCGGAACGCTTCGGCCATGGTGAGGCCGGAGAGCGCGACGCGTGCGCGGGCACCCGGCACTTCGTTCATCTGGCCGAAAACTAATGCAGTCTTTTGCAAAACACCAGAATCTTTCATTTCATGATAGAGATCATTGCCTTCGCGGACGCGTTCGCCGACACCGGCGAAAACGGAATAGCCGCCGTGCTCCGATGCGACGTTGTGGATGAGTTCTTGAATGAGGACGGTTTTCCCCACGCCTGCGCCGCCGAAAAGTCCGACCTTGCCGCCCTTGATGAACGGCGTCATAAGGTCGATCGCCTTGATCCCCGTCTCGAAGACTTCGGCTTTGGTGGATTGCTGAGTGAAGACCGGCGGATTGGCGTGGATGGGATTTCGTTTCGCATTCTTCGGAGCCGCAATGCCATCGATGGGCTCACCCACCACATTGAACATGCGACCGAGCGATGCTTCGCCGACCGGGACGGAAATTGGCGCGCCGGTATCTACGACTTCTGTGTCCCTCGCCAATCCGGCCGTATCCATCATGGCGATGCAGCGGGCACGATTGAGACCGAGATGCTGGGCAACTTCGAGAACGAGCGTTCGATCACCGTGTTTGACCTCAAGTGCGTTCTTGATGGGCGGCAAATTTTCGTCGAAGCGGACGTCAACGACCGGACCGATGATTTGTGTGATTGTGCCTTTCATAACGTATTTGTGTTCATAAACTTAACAGAAAAACCACTAAAAGTATAGTCAGTAAGGGAACGATAATAGCAATATTTCTAGCCACGGTATAACGATTAAAAAGATAAACGATTAAACTCGTCACAATAGCAACAAATTGACCTACAAGTATGAGATATGGGGAATTGCGGCCAAAGGCAGTGTAAAAATTCGTCGGATTCCATCGAGGGTCGTCAGTAAAAGCTATGGCGAGAAAAAAGTAAACTAAAGCTAACGCACTCACTAAACTTAAAACAATGTTGATGAGAGTCAGTTTCAGAAGCGCATTCATACCTTTCTTTACTTCATCGCTTCAATACCGCTGGTAATCTCAGAAACCTCGCGTGTAATCGCAGCCTGGCGGACTTTGTTGAACTTGCGCGTGAGCTCTTTCGCCATGTCGCGCGCCTTGTCGGTCGCGCTCTTCATCGCAACCATGCGGGCGGAGTGTTCGGACGCTTTCGCTTCGAGAAGCGCGTGATAGACAGCGATGTTGGCGAGTTTGGGGAGAATTTCTGCCAATACCTCACGCGCTTCCGGCTCGATCGTGTAGGCATGGGGGCCTTCTTCCCCATTGCTGTTTTTTCCGTTCTGCGCCGCGAGTTCTGCATACTTGCCCTTCTCCGGCACGATGCCCTTAACGATGTCGTGCAAGACCGCGCGGCGAAGCGGCAGTATCTGACGCATCACCGCCTCTTGCTCGAATGTCGAACGAAAATTCGTGTAGGTCATATATACCTTTCGCACCTCCCCGCGTATCTGCAGGGCCACGATCTCGTCGGTGATACTGCGTACTTCCTCTTCAGAAACACTATCAGAAATATTTACTCTGTGATGCAGCACGCGGAAACCACTGCGCAGTGCATACTCGTAGCCGCGCTTCCCGAGGCAGATGAATTCGAGGGTTTGCGGGCCGAGATCATGTTCTCCTATGAAGCCTTGTACTTTCTTTATGACCGCGGCATTCAGGCTTCCGGCGAGGCCTTTGTCGCTTGTTACCAAGACTATGCAGGTGATGTCCTTGCTCGGATCCTTATGGACCAAGGGATGCTGTTTGACATCAACGGTATCCGTAATGTGGGAGAGGATGCGAAGCGCCGCCCGCGCGTATGCGCGCGTCGCAAGTGCACGCTCCTGCGCTTTGCGCATCTTCACTGCCGAAACGGCTTCCATCGCCCGCGTGACGGTCGAGGTCTTTTTGACGGACTGAATCTTGAGCTTGATGTGCTTGAGCGCCATATGATTTAATTACGCTTTTGCTGCATTTGCGCTTCCTCTGCTTCTTTGGCATATATCAATTCAGTAACCTTGTCTTGTGCAGACTTTAACTTTGCCATTTTCTCATTTAAACCTTGCTGGTAATCAGCAATCAATGCGGCGTTTTCCTTAGCAAGGTCATCATTAGGATCGAGATCTTTTTGCACGGACATAAGATCTCGTAGCCTCAATTCCTCTTCCCCTGCTTCTAACACGAGTTCATTTCTGATTTGTTCAGCATCGGATAACTGTTTAGCAACGAACTCCAGTGCATCGTATACAACCTCAGCCTCCGTCTTACTAACGGTTGGTTTTTTGATTTCATCTGGCCCTGCCATATCTTTTAGGAGAACAACTCCTTGTGCGCGACGCGGAATTCTTCCGTCGCTTTGTTCAAATCGAGCTTTGCTTCATCCGAGAGCTTGCCGGTCTTCTTGATCTCTTCAAGAATCTCCGAACGGCTGGCATTCACGAATTCGAGCCACTGCGCCTCGGCTTGCTTCACTTTCGACAAAGGAACTTCGATAAAAAGCCCGTGCACCGCAGCATACAGATCGATGACCTGTTGTTCGACCGGCATTGGCGAGCCGTTCTTCTGCTTCAAGACTTCCACCATGCGTTGTCCCGTCGCGATACGATCCGCTGTCGCCTTGTCCAAATCAGAGGCGAACTGCATGAACGCCTCCAACTCGCGGAATTGCGCGAGTTCCAGCTTCAGCGTACCGGCAACAGCCTTCATCGCCTTCGTCTGCGCGGCGCTTCCGACGCGCGAGACCGAATCGCCGACGTTAATCGCCGGACGGACGCCTTTGTTGAAAAGGGCACTTTCGAGGAAGATCTGACCGTCAGTGATGGAAATCACGTTCGTCGGGATGTAACCGGAAATGTCGCCCTCCTGTGTCTCGATGATGGGAAGCGCAGTAATGGAGCCGCCGCCCTTTGCTTCAGAGAGACACGCGGCGCGCTCAAGAAGGCGTGAGTGCAAGTAAAAGACGTCGCCCGGATATGCTTCGCGGCCCGGCGGGCGGCGCAGGAGCAAAGAGAGCTGGCGATAGGCGACCGCCTGTTTGGAGAGATCATCGTAGACGATGAGCACGTCCTTCCCCTTATCCATGAAATATTCCGCGATAGCGACGCCGGAAAATGGTGCGAGATATTGCAATGCCGCAGGAGCAGACGCCGGAGCGTCGACAATAATGGTGTACGAAAATGCGTCGTTATCTTTAAGTTGCTGGACGATGCGTGCGGTCTTTGACTCCTTCTGGCCGACCGCGACGTAGACGCAAATCGGGCGCGTATCTTCCGGCTCGTATTTCTGATTGATGATGGTGTCGATGGCGATGGTCGTCTTTCCCGTCGAGCGATCGCCGATGATGAGTTCGCGCTGTCCGCGGCCGATAGGGATCATCGCGTCAATCGCCTTCACACCCGTCTGAAGCGGCACTGAAACAGATTTGCGATCAATGACGCCGTAGGATTCGCGCTCGACGGGCATCATAGTCGCCTTCTTGAAAGGGCCTTTACCGTCGATTGGTTCACCGAGTGCGTTGACTACGCGGCCGAGAAGTTCTTCGCCGGAAGGAACAGACAGAATCTTTCCTGTCGATTTCACTATCATGCCTTCGGAAACGCGCGCACTGTCTCCGAGAATGATCGCGCGGATACTATCTTCTTCTAAGTTCAGAATAAGGCCGTAGAGTTTCCCCTCATGTTGCATCGAATCTTTCAGCGACTTGCCTTCATGCTCTTCGAATTCAAGAATTTCAGACATGACCGCCTTCGAGAGGCCGTCGATCGCGCAGACGCCGTCGCCCACGGCCGTCACGCGGCCCACGTGCGAACTCTCACCCTTGGGAGCGAAGAGTTCGATCTCTTTCACGATCTTCTCGATTGCGGATGTGTCCATAAGGGTAGGTGTTAGGTTCTAGGGGCTAGGTTCTAGTCGCTGCTTGATAAATCGACAGGAGAGATCTTTTCCAGCTCGCATCAGTGCGCATTCCCTTGTCCTCAAGCGTCCAGCCTCCGATAAGCGTTGGATCAAGAATGACGTCCGCGTCCTTTGCGCCGGCCGCATTGCGAGCCGCGTGTTCGTCTTTCTCACGCGCAACGGTGAGAAGCGAGCGGTTCTTATCGGCATCCTTCTGCGCGAGACGTCGGAACGCATGCGCAACTTGCAGCATAAGTCCGACACGACCCTTCGCTTCAAGCGCTTTATGCACGCGCGAAACCGCCTCCTTAGGCGTCTCTCCCTGCTGTATCATGTGCAGTATCGCATGTGCGTAGGTTTCGGGCTTTGGCATAGTGGTTAGGGTATAGGGTTTAGAAAATTCTTGAATTCACTAGTGGCTAGTGGCTAATCCCTAGTGGCTAGTATCTTTTCCGCGGCGAGCATCGCGGCGCGGGCAATCTCTTTCTCGCCTGCGGCAAGAGTTTGGCGGCGCGCTTCTTCCGCACGTGCCTGCGCATCGGCAAGCACCTGGTCTGCGCGCTCTTGCGAGCGCTTCAGAATGTCGGAAGCTTGCTCGTCGGCGCGATTGCGCGCGGAAGAAACCAAATTCTCCGCTTCCTTCGCAGCACCGGCGACGATTCCCTTGCCTTCGCTATCGGCTTCAGAAAGCCGTCGGTCCGCCGCCTCTGCCTTCTGCACGCCTTCTGCTATTTTTCCGCGTCGCTCATCGATCATCTTGAGGACCGGATCGTATAAGAACCGCCACAAGACGTAAAGCAGAATGCCGAAATTGAGCGCCTGAATTAACAGGAGCTTCCAGTTGAGACCAAATGCGGCAAATAACTCGCTCATAACTTAAAACAAAAAACTAAAAACGAAGATGGCGGCTTGCGGGTATTTTCTTGTTCTTAGTTTTATGGTTTTACTTTTCTACTCCTACGTAAATTTAATGATGAAGCCGATCACCAGGGCAAAAATCGCGAGCGCGTCGGTAACGGCGATACCGATAAACATCGTCGTCGTTATCTTGCCCGCCGCCTCCGGATTACGCCCGATTGCCTCAAGCGCCTTCCCGACAAGAAGGCCGAGGCCGATCCCAGGACCGATGACGCCAAGGCCGACCGCGAGTGCCATACCCAATGTTTTTGCTACTTCAATATCCATAATTAAATTAGGTTCTAGGGGCTAGGTTTTAGGTTCTAGCTTATTACTCAATAATGCTGCTACTTTAGCATGAGTTTTAGCTATATAAAAGAGAAAGAGACCAGCTAGACGTGGTACCAATCTCCTCCGAGAGTAGCGGCTAGACTACCCTCTCATCTCCCCTTTCAACGGTCGTAACGCACGCCTAGGACCTCCGGGAGAGGGACTTTAACTCTAGGATATCGCCGGCAAAGCACAAGGCTAATGCGCCCCTTCCCCGTGCGGTTCCTCGATGGCTAATTTGATAAAGAAAAGCGTGAGAAGGGCGAAAATGGCCGCCTGGAGGAGCCCGATGAAGAGTTCGAAAAGCATGAGGAGGCCTGGCGCGCCGTAGGGGGCGAAGAAGGTCGCCACGCTGATGATGACCGCGCCGGCGAGGATGTTGCCGAAGAGCCGGAACGAGAGCGAGACGACACGGACCATTTCCCCGATAAGCTCGATGATGCCGATGACGAATCCGATGGGACTGCGCAGCGGATTTTGGAGAAATTTGCCGCCGTATTTCCAGACGCCGATCGCCATGATGCCGGTTATCTCGATAACGAGAAACGACATGATGGCAAGGACAAGCGGTACCGTAAGATCAGTGTTCGCACCGCGGAACAAAGGATGTCCGTCGAACGTTATGCTTCCAACGCCGGGCAGGAACTCGAACCAATTCAAAAAGAGAACGAAAATAAAAATGGTCATAAGAAGCGGGAAAAAGCGGCGTGCCATCTCGCGGCTCCCGAGCGTCTCGATGACGTAATCGTACACGAATTCGAACATCCACTCCAAGAGCGCTTGCGTGCGGTTCGGGATGAACTGAAGGCGATTGCGCGTGAGAAACGCGATCGCGATAAGAACCGCCATAACGACCCAGGTCGTAATGAGCGTATTGGTGATGGGAATACCGAGGAATTCACCGAGTCTCTCTGCCGAAAGGGCCACGTGGATTCCTGACGAGCCGTGGTGTACTGCTTCTGTGACGTGTTCAACTGCCATTACCGTGAGTATAGCCTTAAACTAAGCCAAAATCCACTGCTTGATAGCTCGCGCAACTTGCATTTCCGCACCCTTAAAGCTATGGCCGGCCTTCAAGATAATCTTTAAATTAAACCGTTTTGAGCGAGAATGTTCCCCGAACCACGCCGCCATTTTCGTTGCTGGACGATCCGCATATTCATCCTTCTCGGCGAGAAGAACAAGTGTAGGAACTTGAAGTGCGCGGTACGTGCGAGGGATCTTCTTTGGATTAACGTAAGAGAAGATTTCTTCGACGCTGTCTGGAGTATTGAGAGAAATAAACCGTTGCGCATCCATCCACCACTCCGGAACAATCGTATGTTGTTTCCTCTGTTTGATCAGGGATCGAGCCGCCTTAAGACCTTTTGCAAGCCGGCCGCCTTTATCAAAATGGACTTCTGCAGAATAATCACTGATCGGAGCAAGAAGAATAACGCCTCGTATGTATCGATTGTTTCCTTTTCGTGTCGAGTAAAAAACAGATTTCTGGGTACCGGTTGAATGGCCGGCAAGGTAAATCTCTTTCACACCCGCCTTTCGTGCAAAATTCACCGCACCCTGGATATCGTCGACCGATTCAGTAAACACTTCGTGCGCACCTCCCGAGAATATTGACTCAATCCCTTCTTTCCTCTTTGCATTAAGACGACGAATTTTTGTAACAGTGCCTGACCCGCGATTATTAAACGTAATCACCGCAGTATCTTTATCGACAAGTTTTTCGACAATGCTAAGTTTTGAAAATGCCGAGCTCGAAAGCCCATGTATCCAGATAATCGCCCGCTTCGGCTTTTTAGGCTTGCCTGCCGAAGCTTTAGCGAAGGTGGGCCCGAACCAGAGGCCGTTCAGAAGATACTTCTTCGGCGTCTGTATCTCAATCACGTGGGCGGGGCGCATAGCTGCACATTAATTGTTCGCAGCCCGTATGAATAAAAGTCCGCTGGCGATCACGAAAAGAGCCTCTAGAACTGGTGTTAAGACAGGAAGCCCGAAAAATTCAATGGGGTGGAATCCGAGCGTTTTAAAGATAATGATGTATAAACAATAAAGTATCCACAGAAGTCCAATATAGAAGGGTGCAACAGCAACGGAACCAAGGATATTCCGTAAAGGGTACACCGAAATTCCGATGAGAATTGGTCCGACAACATATGGCGTAATGAACACGTACAAAATATCCCTACCTAACGCTACAGCTATATCATCACTTGTTACTATCAGGAATAAACTGAAAATAACGACCGCGCTCAGGATTAGGGTTATGAAGATATGGAAATATGTAGCCCACGTGAATCTAGAAAGGCCGAATTTTCTATAGAGATATGAATATCCCCTGATCGTAAAAATATACGTCAAAAAATACAACGCAGTGGCAGTAATCAAGAAACAAAAATACATTAACGAACCAAGAGATTTTATCAATCCTGTGGCACTATCCAACGCCTTAAGTATCACTGCTGAAAATAGATATAATCCTCCACTTGCGGCTGCCCAACGGAGTTGTTTGTTAAGTTCCATCTCCCTATTATGTTCCCTCCTGCCAGCCCGACAAATACTTTTGCTGCGCGGGCGTGAGTTCGTCCATCGCAACGCCCATTGCGGCGAGTTTGAGATTGGCGACGGTATTTTCGATCTCTTCCGGAACATCATACACGGCGGGGGCAACTTTCTTTTTAGCAATCCATTCGCAGGCAAGTGCCTGTGTTGCGAAGCTCATGTCCATAACGGACGCTGGATGGCCTTCGGCAGCAGCGAGATTGACGAGGCGGCCTTCGGCGAGAAGATAGATCTTCTTCTTCCCTATTGTGTACGCATCCACGTTCGGTCGCACGCCCTTCTCGATTTTTGATGCAAGCGACTTAAGGTCGTTGATATTCACTTCGACATCGAAGTGTCCTGAATTGCAGACGATCGCGCCGTTTTTCATCGCTTTGAAATGCTTTTTGACCAAGACGTCCATATTGCCCGTCACGGTGCAGAAAAGGTCGCCGATCTTTGCGGCTTCGTCCATCGGCATCACACGGAATCCGTCCATGACGGCTTCGAGTGCTTTTATGGGATCGATCTCTGTCACGATGATATTCGCGCCCATGCCGCGGCCGCGCATGGCTAAGCCCTTGCCGCACCAGCCGTAGCCGGCAACGACAAAATTCTTTCCCGCAATGAGCATATCCGTCGCGCGGATGATGCCGTCGAGTGTCGATTGCCCCGTGCCGTAGCGGTTATCGAAAAGATTCTTCGTCTTCGCATCGTTTACGGCGACCACGGGGAATTTCAAAGCGCCTGCTTTCGCCATCGCGCGCAGGCGGATGACACCGGTCGTCGTCTCTTCGGTGCCGCCGTACATGTGCGTAATGAGTTCCTTGTGTTTGGCGTGTAAGGTCGAGACGAGATCAGCACCGTCATCCATGGTGAGATTCGGCTTCTGCGCAAGCACGGCTTCAATGTGCTTAAAAAACGTCTTCTTGTCCTCGCCTTTGCGGGCGAAGACAGAAATGCCATATTCGTGCACGAGTGCGGCTGCGACGTCGTCCTGCGTCGAAAGCGGATTCGATGCGCACAAATAGACTGACGCGCCGCCCTCTTTAAGCGTGCGCATCAGATTCGCCGTTTCCGCCGTCACATGGAGGCACGCCGCGAGCACCTTGTCTTTCAAAGGTTTCTCCTTTGCGAACCGCTTGCGCACCTGCGTGAGAACCGGCATGTCCCTCTCGGCCCAGGCAATTCTTTTGATTCCAGCACCAGCTAGTTTAGGATCTTTAATATCAAATTGCATCCGTAATGTATAGCATACATGCACTAGTAAAAGATAGTCATATCCTCAAAAGGTGCAGACGCGACAATTACCCTCACAGGGGTTTTTTCTCCTATATTCGCCTATTCGCGCGAATTAGAGAATTGTAAATAGATACTCAGATCAGCGAAAGAGCCGTCTTGGTTACCGAATGCAACGGCTGCACAAGCCGGTAATTCATATTCAAACTCACCTGTTCGCGCTCCACGATATTTGCAGCGAATAAGATACCGAGGTGTTTCGATGTGGCCTTGAAGGAGAGTGGTATCTCGTGAGCAATATCCCCTACGGTAGCGACACTCTCTTTTTGTAGATACCGAACGACTGCCAAACGTCGGCGATTAGCAAGAGCTTTGAATATCTTCTCAGTTTCCCGTATGGTTACGCTTGTATCCAAGCCGCGCTGGATCATATCCACTCTATTCTACCATTCGAGCGAATTAGAGATGAGTCCTTTTATAGGAAAAGTAGCACGGATCAAATTAAAGTTCCACTATTTCCCCGTAGGCGGCGGCGTAACGCTGTTTGAGCTCCTCGAGCGTGAAGTGGTGATTCTGGGTCCCCACCTGCTCGACGGCATAGGCCGCAACCGTACTGCCGAGCTTCGCGCATTTCGAGGGTGAGAATCCGAGACGCATCCCCTTGATGTAGCCTGCGCGATAGGCATCCCCCGCGCCCGTCGGGTCGACATTGTCAGCTTTGACCGCGCTCACTTTCTCTTCCCCTTCCTTCGTGATGATGCGCGAACCGCTTTCGCCGAGCGTGATGACAAGCGTGTTCGCGACTTTGAGGACTTCCACCTCCCCCCACCCCGTCATATTCTTGATGAGCGCGAATTCGTAATCGTTCGCGAAGATGACGTGCGCGTCGGTCATGCCGTTGCGCAGGTCGTCGCCGGTAAGAGCGAGGATGGATTGCCCCGGATCGAAGAGGAAACGCATGCCGTTGCCGCGGTAGATGTCCGGAAGCGCCCGGATGTCCTCGATGCAGCCCGCCGAGATGAGCGCTATCGCGTCTTTGGCGATCGGCACATCGGAGCCGTACGCGACCGCGCCGGCGCCCGGATGATATGCGGCGATCTGATTATCGCCTTTGTCGGTGATGACGTACGCGAACGACGTCGGCTTCCCCGTTGCCACGTGGATGCTGTCGGTCGGAATACTCAATTCCTCAAGGTGTGTGCGATACCGTTCGAAATCGTTCCCCGCTGTCGCGATGATGGCAGATTCTTCGCCCAGAAGCGCGAGACTGTACGCGACGTTCCCCGCGGTGCCGCCGAAGTGTTCCTGGTGATTAGGAACGGTAAAACTAACGTTAATGTTATGCAGCTTCTCCGGAATGAAATATTCCTTAAAATATCCCGGAAAGACCATGATGTGGTCGTAGGCTAAAGAGCCGGAGATGAGAATTGAGGACATTGCCTCACACTATACCGCGCCGATGGCGCAATGTGGCGAGAAGTCCACATTTGCATACTGGGAGGAGTGGCATAGTACAGGCATAATGCGAATAGACGTAGTACATACGATGAGCACGTCAAACGTGCTACATCGCTGTAGACGCGAATAATCGCGTTTGACGCGATGACCTCACGGGGAATCGAACCCCGGTTACATCCTTGAGAAGGATGTGTCCTAGCCGCTAGACGATGAGGCCTTAGGCCTGAAAATATCAGTTGTTATCTACCATAGCAAGTGTTCCTTCCCTTATGACTCACGCGACTCCTCGTCTTCAGCACTTCTCTCAACGGTGCGTATTTCTGTTTTTAAGGGATCAATCTGTCGAATAGAAGTCATATATCGGTAAGAAATGAACCCTTCAGGAGTGATGTTTAAGACTTTATAATCTTTTCCATCAGCTGTTTGCACGTGAACGCGTTCCTTTCCCACAATGCTCTTTGGAGTAAGCCCCAACTTCGCAAGCACCTCCAAACGCTTTTGTACTCGTTCTCTTTGTCGCTCCGCCCTTTTCTTTTGCCAATCGGGTACCTCTTTCATGCCTCCATTATGCATTAGGCATCACCCGTAGCAAGGACACCGACCGCATAGGCTACATTCAATATTGACATCTAGCTAGAAAATCGCAATATTCCCAAAAGACGGAGATGCTTTTGGAGGAAGAATCATGCCTGTCACATCCGTAAATTTCGGAAGCGGCTGGCTGTATCTGGCTGCTTCCGACGAACGTTCGAATGATCTTGATGTCCTTTACCTATCTCGAGGCGCGGGCGAGACGATGTACTTTCACAATATTCACGTACCATTGGATATGCGGCAGAGATCCGGCGAGCTTATCGCTATTCCGCTTGTGGGGCGCGATGCCGGAGACAGGGTCGCCATCGGGGAAGGAATGCTGATCCCGCACGATCGCGGTATCAGGCTCGTCTCTCCTCATGAACCGAGTAAGAACAAGCTGAGAATTCGGATAATCCAACAGATGCGAAAAGTATGGGTCAACCTGCGCTTCGTCGCAGACGCGTGAATGGCCGGAATCGCTTCCGGCCGTTCGTTTTTTCAACCTTTCTTCACGAGCTTGAAACGCTCTTCCTCCATAATTATTATCGCTCGTCGCCGATGGTAAATTCGTAATACAATGCGGCCATCGCGCTGCTCATCAATATCCATACAACAAGTTCTTCCAGAGGAAACATCAAATTTCCTACGGCGACTGAACCAACATATGTGCCGGGGAAAGTCCACAGACCCGTATACAAAGCGATGATTTCATACGCCATGAAGAATAGGGCGAAGAATGGGATAAGTTTGACTACTTTGCGCCCCAAATGTGGGCGTCGGTACAATTCCACTACACATACGAGAGAAATGAGAAAACTTAGTACGGCATATGCATAAGGCACTACTAAGAGATGTGGCGCATAAAGATACGTAGCCACTATCACGGCAGCGATCCCAACACCCGCGATAGCGACAGGAACAGCGTGGCGAGAGATGCGGCGCGAACGGTCATGTTCCAGGAAATGCTCGTAAAACAAGATGATGAGAAAGACCCACAGGAAATACCAGACCATGATATCTGCCGAGACCGTGTCCCAAAAGATATAGGGAATGATGAAATCAATCCCCCACCCCCATGCATTATTGAATTCGGCAACGAAATCGAAGGAAAAAAGCAATATCCCTAAAATGCCGGCACCGATTGCCGCCTTCCTGAAGTAGCCTATGTCACGCGAGAGGAGAAATAAAGCCGGTACGCCAAAAAAAAAGGAAAGCGGACGTAAGAAACCCTGCATCGGTGAAAATAGTAATCGGAATAACGGCTAGTATCCACTTAAACTAATTCACCGCCCAAGCTCCGGATGGTACGCTTGTGGTATATGAAGCTACACAAACGCACCAACCGACTCTCGGA
>Ga0209541_10007341_pt1 | contig 18572 bp, 19 predicted proteins | sample RifCSPlowO2_01_FD_184027 | JGI IMG/M metagenome (GOLD analysis project Ga0209541, IMG submission 184027) | Groundwater microbial communities from Rifle, Colorado - Rifle CSP2_plank lowO2_0.1 (SPAdes) (version 2) | ecosystem: Environmental > Aquatic > Deep subsurface > Groundwater | place... | reverse complement strand
GCTTGTGCTAGTCCCCGCCTATTCCTTTGAGTTTCAGCCTTGCGGCCGTACTTCCCAGGCGGCGCGCTTAACGCGTTAGCTTCGCCACAGCGAGGGTCGATTCCCGCCATAGCTAGCGCGCATCGTTTAGGGCGTGGGATACAAGGGTATCTAATCCTTTTTTGTGTCCACGCTTTCGCGAATGAGGGTCAGTACTGTCCCAGCAAGCTGCCTTCGCTTTTGGTGTTCCGTGCGATATCAACGGATTTCACCCCTACACCGCACGTTCCGCTTGCCCTTAACAGACTCAAGATTCGCCGTTTCCCGCGCCCGCCCAAAAGTTGAGCTTTTGGATTTCACGCAGGACTAACAAATCCCCCTGCTCGCGCTTTACGCCCAGTTATTCCGGATAACGCTCGGAGCCTCTGTCTTACCGCTGCTGCTGGCACAGAGTTTGCAGCTCCTTATTCCTCTGGTACCGTCAGAGTTCTTCCCAGAGAAAAGAGGTTTACAGGCCGAAGCCCTTCTTCCCTCACGCGGCGTCACTCGATCAGGCTTTCGCCCATTGTCGAATATTCTCGGCTGCTGCCACCCGTAGGTGTATGGACCGTATCTCAGTTCCATCGTCGGGGAACGCCCTCTCAGGCCCCCTACCGGTCGTCGCCTTGGTGAGCCGTTACCTCGCCAACAAGCTGATCGGACCTAGGCCGCTCCGAAAGCGTCTTGCGACTTTCGTGTTTCCACAATATCGGGGATTAGCCAACCTTTCGGCTGGTTGTGCCCGGCTTTCGGGTACGTACCAAGGTATTACTGACTCGTTCGCCACTAATCATTTTCATCCCTCGGCCTTGATGTAATCTCAGCCAAGTTCAAAAAATAATCCGTTCGACTTGCATGCCTTATCCACGCCGCCAGCGTTCATCCTGAGCCAGGATCAAACTCTCAAAATTTTCTGCGTCTGATTGACTATGATGAACCTGCCCCGTATATCATCTTCGGCATATCTCCGATTTTGGCCGAAGGCCAGCCGAAGTTGTATTACGGGGCTTGCTGACAATTGTTAAAGTCCTTTCCACAATACAACCGCGATTTCCTCCGTAAAGAAGAAATCGCGGTTGCACAATCTTTTTATCGATTGTTATTAAATTTTAATCAGTCTCCCATGTTGTTTTAAGTTTAGCAAAGCCAGACCGTCTGTCAAGCCACTGCCGGAGCTACTGGTGCGGCTTCTGCCGGTTTTTCTACGGCTTCCTTCTTTTTTGGCCTGACTTTCTTAACCTTTGGCCCCTCAATTAACCCTTTATCCACTAAAAAATTATGGACCGTGTCAGTCGGCTTGGCGCCGTTGGAAAGCCAATGTCTGGCTCTTTCTTCTTTTACATTAAATATATTCTGGTGCGGATTCCAGGAACCCAAATCCTCAAGGTACTTACCCTTGTTCTTGCTTCTTTGTTCCTGGACCACAACCCGAAAATAGGCCTGTCCTCTTTTCCCGATTCTCATCAGCCGGATTTTCAACATATTAAAATAATAAAAGCGTATTTCGCGTTTAAAGATTCTAAAGTTTAAGAAATTCCTTAATCGAAAGCCCAGCCTGCTTAATAATTTTGCTCAACAAGCCGCGCCCAATGGTTTTACCGCCGTGAACTGGAACAGAAGTTATACGATTAGTGATAGGATGCCTGAAGAAGTAATGGCTACCTTTTGCATATATAAAACGAAATCCGGCACGAACCAACTTTTGTATTACTTGTCGCGCCGTTAAAATTGGCAGAATACTCATGCAGATGGCAAAGAGTATTTGCTATTTTTTATCTGAACAATGCCTTTCTTTTCTGCTTTGGCCACAATATCAGCTTCAATAGCGCCTTCAATAGCTTCCTTAATCATATTTTTAGCTTCTGTAAAATTTCTACCCCAAGAGATCGCGCCTTGAACGCCGCGGGCCTGAGCTGCATACCCGCCCATATCTTTTTCTGGTTCAAAAACACACTTAAAAGAACCGTACTTTGTTTTTATGGTCAAAATTTTCTTGTTAGCTTTTGTAGCCATAAAAATATCTTAACATATCATCTTTATTAGTTCAACTTTCCCCGATTCTCATCAACCGGATTTTCAACATGGGTTTTATCCTATCACTTTGCTTATTTGCAGGCAAGAAAGATTTGCTCGGGTATAGCCAACTTCAAAAAAATAAAGCCTCTCGGGTACAGTTGTTTCGGAAACGTTCGGCCTCGTACAATTTTTATACAAATTTCAACTCCTGTTTTTCAGAAAAAACCCTCGCTCCTCGCTCGCCTCGCTACAAAGAATATCTTCTCTTAACGGCTCGGCTCGCGAGGTTCCTCGACAACTATACCCTGCGGGCTTTATTAGAAATTAGCTATACCCTTCGCCAATTCTTTTTCAGCTTCCGTCTCGTCCCAAGGACTCGCCGGCGAAGCCAACAAAAAAGCCCCGCACCAGATTAAAGCACGGGGCTTTTCTGATGCGGGGGCGTTAGGCCACTCCGAAAAATCTACTGTTCTACCATCTGACCTTGGACTCGATTTCACCCACTCGCCGTTTGAGATCTTCGAGCGCATCAGCAAACGGCGCAAGTTCGTCGCACCGGCATTTTGCGTGGTGGTGCTCGGAATTATACCAAGCCCATGCCACCACCGGAGCGACAACCGAAAATATCCCAAGCAAAATGAAAAAAGCTTCGACCTCAGGCAAAACAAACGGTTTGATAATCCCATTGTCGGCAAGAAGCTGGCCCAACAAGGGGATTACGACGAAAAGAACCATTGCCGCCCAGAAGCTCCTCTCGGCAAACTTCTGCCGCCGATAGTTGCGGCATCGCCGGAAGCTCCGTTCACGCCGACGCTCTATCCAACTCATAACTGTCTCCTTTTTTTCTGCAGGCGCGAAACGCAACCTGAACAGTAATAATATATTATCATAAGTTATGTGTTTTTGTCAAGTTTTGAAAAAGCAAGGGTATATACCCCGAGTGGTCTTTTCAACAATTGCTGAACCTCAACTAAAAATTCTAAAATGAGTTATCCATGAAATTCACTCACCTCCATACCCACTCTCACTACTCTCTCTTAGACGGCCTCTCAAAGATAGATGACCTGATTTCCCGCGTTAAAGAACTGGGGATGGATTCAGTCGCGCTCACCGATCACGGCAATCTTTACGGCGCGATAGAATTTTACAAAAAAGCCAAGGCCGCCGGAATAAAACCAATCATCGGCTGCGAATTGTATGTAAGCAAAAGAAGTCATTTAGACAAAACTCCAAATGTCGATGACGAAAGGTACCACTTAGTCGTCCTCGCCAAAAACCAAGCCGGTTATAAAAATCTGGTCAAACTTGTTTCCAAAGCCCACTTGGACGGCTTCTACTATAAGCCGCGGGTAGACAAAAATTTATTGAAACAACATGCTGACGGTCTGATTGCCCTCTCCGCTTGCCTCGGTGGAGAAATTCCCCAGACTCTTTTGAATAAAGGAATCGAGGCGGCGGAAAAAATCGCGCTGGAGTATCAGGAAATTTTCGGCAAAGGCAATTACTTTCTTGAGCTCCAGCAACATCCGAACATCGAAGATCAGAATCTGGTCAATCCCCTGATCATCGAACTCTCGCGGAAAACGAAAATACCTTTGATCGGAACCCAGGACTCGCACTACCTTCGGCCCGACGATGCCCATGCCCATGATGTCTTGCTGGCTGTCCAGACCAATAACCGGACCGATGACAAGGACCGGCTTACAATGAAAATAGACGATTTTTCCCTGACTGGACCGGAAGAAATATATAAAAAATTCAAACTGATTAACGGCCTGACAGAAGAAGAATTGAAAAAGGCTTTTGAAAATACTCAGTTCATCGCCGATCAGTGCAATTTGGAATTAGAACTTGGCAAATTTATTTTCCCTGACTTCGATTTAGAAGAAGGAAAAACCGCAGACCAAATGCTCGAAGAACTTACGCGTCTGGGCGCAAAAGAGCATGGTCTCATAAATAATCCGGAAGTCGAGGAACGCCGGCAGTACGAATTGAAAATCATAAAAGACAAAGGCTATACCCCCTATTTCCTTGTTGTCGCTGATCTTTTGCGATTTGCCCACGAACGAAAAATCTATACTACCGTTCGAGGCTCAACTGCTGGTTCTCTTGTGGCGTATTTAGCCGGCATTACCAGTGTTAACCCCATAGAATTTCAGTTGCCATTTGAAAGATTTTTAAACCCGTACCGCCCTTCTGCGCCGGATATTGATATGGATTTTGCCGATAACCGGCGAACCGAGATAATTGAATACGCCAAAAAGAAATATGGCGAGGACAAAGTCGCCCAAATCGGCACTTTCGGCACCATGCTCGCCCGCGGCGCCGTCCGCGATGTCGCGAGAGCCCTTGGCAAATCTTACGAAACAGGCGACCGTATCGCCAAAATGATTCCTTTTGGCTCCCAAGGATTTCCAATGTCAATCAGCCGGGCCATGAAACTTATGCCGGAACTGCAAAAAGTCTATGAAACCGAAGAAGAAGTGCGGGAAATTTTGGATGTGGCTAAAAAATTAGAAGGCACAGTCCGCCATGTTTCTGTTCATGCGGCCGGCATAGTAATCGCTCCCAAACCGTTAACCGAATATGTGCCCGTCCAATTCGACCCCAAAGGTGAAGACAATAAAATCACTCAATATGATATGTACACGGTTGGTGAAGACGGCATCGGACTTTTAAAACTCGACGTCCTTGGCATTCGAAATTTGGCCATTCTGGAAGACGCCGTGCGGCTGGTTAAACATTGCCACGGGATAGATATTGATATAGAAAAAATACCTTTTAACGACGAAAAAACATTCAAGATGTTGGCTGACGGCAACACTGAAGGCGTTTTTCAACTCGGCGGTTCAGAAGGCATGACTAAATATCTTAAAGAACTAAAACCCACGAGTGTAGACGACCTTAACGCCATGGTGGCGTTATATCGGCCAGGCCCGATTAATAACATCAATGAATATATCGCGCGAAAGCACGGCAAAAGTCCGATTAAATATTTCCACCCTAAAGCAGAAAAATTTCTCGCCAAATCATACGGCGTGTTGGTTTATCAAGACGACCTTCTTATGACGGCGTTGGAATTAGCCGGCTATAACTGGGAATCAGTAGACAAGTTCCGGAAAGCCGTCGGCAAAAAAATCCCCGCTGAAATGGCTAAACAGCACGATATATTTGTTAAAGGCTGCCGGAACTACAGCAATATGACCAAAGAGCAAGCCGAAGCCATCTGGAACCTGTTTGAACCGTTTCAAGGTTATGGATTTAATAAGGCCCACGCCGCCTGTTACGGCCGGGTGGCTTATCAGACCGCCTATATGAAAGCGAATTTCCCCACCGAATATATGTGCGCTATTCTGACTGCTGAATCAGGTGATATTGAAAGAGTGGCCGAGATCATTACGGAATGCCAACGTATGGGTATCCCCGTTATGCCTCCGGAGATTAATGAAAGTTTTGATTCTTTCACGGTTGTCAGTGAAGACGCAAAACCAGCCATAAGATTCGGACTTATTTCAATCAAGAATGTCGGCGAGAATATTGTTAAGGCGATAATTGACGAAAGAAAGAAAAGCGGCAAATTTGTTTCAATCGAAGACTTCATCAGCCGGGTCCAACATAAAGACTTAAACAAGAAATCTTTGGAAAGTTTAATCAAATGCGGGGCTCTGGATTCGCTCGGAGAAAGGAATACTTTTCTTTATAATCTTGAGGACTTGCTTCTGTATGCCCGGGAGATTCAAAAACAAAAATCAGGCGGCCAAGTCAGTTTGTTTGGCCAAACCGAAATCCAGCTGCCGCCGATGCGCCTGAAAGAAGCTCCGGCTTTAAGCAAATGGGAAAAGGTGAATTGGGAAAAGGAGCTGCTGGGGCTTTTCGTCTCGGAACACCCGATGAAAGACTATCAGGAAAAATTAAAACTTGATTACAAAGTTTCGGATATAAAAGACGTAGTTTTTAAAATCGGCCAAAGCGTGAAAATCGGCGGGCTGATAACCAAAATTCAAAAGGTTTTGACCCGCAATAATCAGCCCATGATTTTTTCCCAGATTGAAGACACGAATTCAAAAGTGGAACTTATCGTCTTTAATGACCTAATTCAAAAAAATCCGGCCCTGTGGCAGGAGAACAATATTGTTGTGGTTTCGGGCCGAGTCAATGAAAAAGACGGGGTGCCGAAGATTATCTGCCAGGAAGCGACGCCGGTAGCGACGCTCTCATAGCGAAAAGCCTCTCGGGCACAGTTGTTTCGGAAACGTTCGACCTCGTACAACTTTTATACAAATTTCAATTCCTGTTTTTAAGAAAAAACCCTCACCCCTCGTTCACCTCGCTACAAAGTTAATTTCCCCTTTACGGCTCGGCTCTCGAGGTTCCTCAACAACTATACCCTGCGGGCTTTTTGCATCTTGAGTTTCGCCGCTTTTCGCTATTATTTATTGCTAACTACTACTTTTTTATATAGGATCTACTTATGTCTGAACATAAAGACCATCGCGATATCGGGCGAGAGTTGGATCTTTTCAGTTTTCATGAGGTGGCGCCGGGAGCGCCGTTTTGGCACCACAAAGGAATGGTGATTTTCAAGGAACTTGAAAAATTCATTCGCGAACTCCAAAGCCAGAATGATTATCAGGAAATCTCAACGCCGATAATGGTCAAAGAAGAACTCTTTAAAAAATCGGGTCATTTGGAAAATTACAAAGAAAATATGTTTCAGGTTCTTGTCGGTCAAGGCGAAGGTTCACGCGAAGCGGGAATCGCCTCGGAAGAAGACACAGCGCCTCAAACTTTTTACCTTAAGCCGATGAACTGCCCGGAGAGCGCTTTGGTCTATCAGACAAAAATAAGAAGCTACCGCGATTTGCCCCTGCGTCTGGCCGAACTTGGCCGACTCCACCGGAACGAATTGTCCGGAGTTTTGGGCGGCCTTTTCAGGGTTCGCCAATTTACTATGGATGACGCCCATATTTACTGCCGACAAGATCAGATTAAATCAGAATTCATTAAGATATTGGGAATGACGAAAGAATTTTATAAAAAACTCGGCCTGCCGGTAAGCTATGGCCTTGCCACCCGTCCTGAAAAATCAATGGGCGACAAAAAATTATGGAACGAAGCCGAAAAAATTCTTGAAGAAGCCCTAAAAGAAGCCGGGCTTAAGTATAAAATTCTGGAAGGCGAAGGCGCATTTTACGGACCAAAAGTCCATTTTGATATAAAAGATTCATTGGACAGGGCCTGGACCTTGGCCACTGCCCAACTGGATTTTCAGATTCCGGAACGGCTCGAACTCGAATACATAGATAAGAATGGCAAACCCCAAAGGCCGGCGATAATTCACCGGGCAATTTTCGGAACTTTTGAAAGATTTATCGGCATTATCATCGAGCATTTTCAAGGCGCTTTTCCGTTGTGGCTCGCGCCGGTTCAGGCGGTTTTAGTTCCGGTTTCGGAAAAACAGGAAAAATTTACCAAAAAAATTCATAATGAACTAAAAGAAAATGGAATCCGCGCCGAAATTTACGAATCCGGCGAAACCCTGCCAAAAAGAATCCGCGAAGCCGAGCTGCAAAAAATTCCTTATATTTTGATTGTCGGTGAAAAAGAAGAAAAAAATAATTCGGTGAATGCCCGGCATAAAGGCAAGGAAGAAGAAATTAAAATTGAAAAGTTAATCGCAAAAATGAGTAAAGAAATCAAAGACAAGGCCCTATGAGCAAAAAACTGATAATCTGGCTGGTTGTCATAGTTATCGCAATGACTGCTTTTGTAATTTGGAACAATCAAAAAAACAAAGGGCCTCAAACGCCGGAAGAAATCCAAAGAGAAATCGAACGGCTCCAGAAACTAATCATGGAGATTGACGAAGACAATCGAAAAATTGAACAAGGCGAAGTGGCCTGCATTCAACTTTATCAGCCGGTTTGCGGCGCTGACGGCCGGACTTATTCAAATGACTGCTTCGCCGGAGCGGCCGGAGCGGAAATTGCGCATCAAGGAGAGTGCAAATAAATTCAACTTGCAAACTTTCTGGCTAAGAACACAAATGGTAAAAAATATCTCTCTAAATCTTTTAAAGTAGTGCCATAAATTTCGCCTTTCTCGGCGGCCTCGCAAAATAATTCCCGCACCCTTCCTATTTCTATTAGATGCCTTTTCCATCGCGGATCATCGATTGTTAAATCAAAAAGTTCCAATGCTCTGAATTTCGCGCCTTCAAATAGTTTTAGATCCTCGCCTTGCCATTTAGCCGCTCTACCGACTTCGGCTCCGATATTAGCCAACTGTTCTTCCAAAGAATATTTATCCCAACTTTTTTTTAAATCCTCTTTGTATTGATCAAGATTCATACGTTTAATCCAAAATCAGCTTATCAATAATTTTTTTTATCTTTTCTCTGACTTGCCCATCTTCTATGCCACGAGTTTTATTATTTTGCAGCGGCTTCAAATTTATAACCGAATCGAATTCTACCGTTTCATTCTTGGGTTTATCGGGATAAAGATTTATGCCCCAAGTGTCTTCTCCCTTTGAGTTGTGTTTCTCGATTAAAAAAGATTGTTCGTCAGAATGAAACCCGCCTCCGACAGCCATAATTTCCTGCCGAATGTCCACAACCACTTTTACTAAGTCGCCGAATCTTTCTTCGGCGATTTTTTTAAGCTCAAACATGGTGATTGGCTCTTTGATTATAGTAATTTCAAACATATTCTAATTCTATAAAATTTCTTAGAAAAAAGAAAACGCCCCGCAAGAGCATTTTCGGTATGACCAATGAAGCTCTTGCGGGGCGGGAATGAACCTTGCATCCCCTTTATATCTTATCGCACTCCTTGATTTTGTTGATATCGTTCGGGATGCTAAACCCAAAATACTGGGCCGCGTTCTGGGCTCGGCGGAGACGACGACCCCGCCGCTCAACATAAAACCTCACATTCTTCAACTCCTTGAGCCGCTCCTTAAACGGCTCCGGATTTGCCCAGTACAAAATACTTTCCTCACGCGAGCACTCCGCTTTCAAGTTATACCCGACCTAATTCTTTTTCCAAAATTTCTTTAGCAACAGCAGGATTCGCCTTGCCTCGGGTTTTCTTCATCACCAGTCCGACTAAAAACTGCAAAGATTCCTTTTTGCCTTTTTTATAGTCCTCGGCCGGTTTTGGATTTTCACTAATGACTTCGCGGACAGCAAGTTCCAATTCCCCCATATCCGAAACCTGGGCCAAATCTTTTTTCTCGATAATCACGCCCGGGTCTTCGCCGGTCTCAAACATTTCTTTGAGCAGTGTCTGAGCCCCGGAAGAAGAAATCTCCTGATGATGAATCCGGGTAACGAACTCGGCAAAGTTTTCCGGCGTTATTTTTATGTGCTCCATCTCCTCCACTCCGGTGCCGCGCTCATATAAAAGCTTAGCTAATTCCGTAATCAAATAATTAGCCGCTAATTTTATTAATTTTCCCTCGTGTTCAATCGGCGGTTTTTTTAGATGGCTCAATCTATCCCACTCTTTCAATTCAGAAACTACTTTCTCAAAATAATCGCCAAGCTGCTTATTCAAAGTCAAAACCTCAATATCATACTCCGACAAATTATATTGTTTTTTGAATCTTCCCCGCCTCTGGCCCGGCAATTCAACCAACATCGCCCTTATTTTTTCCAAATCCAAATCTTTTGTTTCTATCGGCGGGAGATCAGGTTCCGGAAAATACCTGTAGTCCTGCGCTTCTTCTTTTGTCCGCTGGGAAAAAGTTTTCTGTCCGGCCTCGTCCCAACCCCGCGTTTCCTGAATCACTTTTTTACCCTCATTTAACAGTTCTGTCTGCCTTTTAATTTCGTAATCAACCGCTTGGCTCGCGAATTTAAACGAATTGATGTTTTTCAATTCGACTTTTGTTCCCAATTCTCCGCCTGCCTGTCTTAAAGACATATTCACTTCCACCCTCATCTGTCCTTTTTGCATATCGGCGTCGGAGATATTCAGATATCTCAAAATCAGCTGCAGCTCCTCGCCGAACCCGCGAACTTCTCCGCCGCTTTCCAAATCCGGCTCAGTAACCAATTCCAATAAAGGAACCCCGGCCCGATTAAAATCAATGAGACTGTATTTGCCCGCCGGATCATGCAACAAACGGCCGGTATCTTCTTCTATATGAACCCTCCTGACTCTGATTGTATGACCGTCAATTTTTAAATGTCCGCCGGTGCAAAGCGGCGCCTGATATTGGGATATCTGATAACCCTTTGGCAAATCCGGATAAAAATAGTTTTTCCTTTCAAAAAAAGTATGCCCGGCAATGCGGCAGTCCAAAGCCATTCCAAGCAAAATTGTTTTCCTGACGGCTTCCAAGTTTATAGTCGGCAAGGTTCCGGGATGCCCCAGACAAACCGGACAAACATTGACATTGGGATGTTTCTCGTCCGGGTCGTTCTTTGAATCGCAAAACATCTTGGTATTGGTTTTAAGCTGGACGTGGATTTCCAAACCGATAACAGGTTCGTAAATCATAATTATTCACTTTATTAATAACCTAAATGATTATACAATAAATTGAACTGATGAGTAAAAAATCATTGTTAATCGGCTCGGTTTCAGTTTTTCTGGCTGCTTTTGTTTTTAATCTTTATTCAGGCAAAAATGCTGATGCTCAAAATGTAAATCATATTGACGTCGTAACCGCTGTTTTAGAAAGATTAAAAACAGAAGGTCTGAATGCGTCCGGGCCCTGCGGCGGCCTTTATGTAACCAACGCCGTAGCCATAGAATTGCAAAATCAGGGGGAAAGCGCGGCCGGAATACTCAGCAAACCAACAGGGAACAATTGCACAGGCTACGCCCAAGACATCATTGTCTACAGAGATGGAAGCCACTACGACATTCTTGACGACGGAGAAAACCTGAGTCGCAGCCCCCGGTGGAACTATGTAGGACTGGTAGACCCTGACCGCTGGCGGCCGCCGGTTGATCCTTCCCAAATTCCCATCCAGCCGCCTCCGCCGGATGACAGAGGCAATGGAAGAGGAAACGGCGGCGGGACTAACGGAGGCGGAGGCACTCAGCCACAGCCTCAGCCAGAAACACCGCAAATAATCGGAATTGATTCCAATTCTGCAAGACCGGGGCAGTCAGTTGAAATGATCGGAATAGAACTCGGAGATGAGATAACCCTTACACCATTAACAGGCGGGGGGGCAACTAAAATACCCGCCTCTTTGAATCCACAAAAAACCAGAGCCACATTTATACTTCCTTCAGATATTGCCCTTGGCGCCTACAGGGTGTCACTAATCAGAGAAGGAGGACAAGAAGCAACAGTTCCCAATTTCCTGACCGTTTCAGCTGACGCCCCTTTATCTCCGACGGCCGGACCTTCTTCTTCTGAAGGATTCGGCCAATTAATAGAAAAGATTTTCAGATGGGCCTTGGCTTTGGTCGGGCTGGCGGTATTCGTTAATTTTCTCTGGGCCGGATTTTTGTGGTTCACGGCCGCCGGCCGGGCCGGACAAATCAGTGAAGCCAAAGAAAAAATGACTAACGCAATCATCGGCGCGATTATTTTTCTGGCTTCCTATCTCATTTTAAAAACGATTAATCCGGATTTAGTCAGATCAACTTTCACCCTACCGGGAATACAAAGCCAGCCGGCGGCGCCAGCAGGTGGTCAGGTCCCTCCTCCGGGCCAGCCGTCGTTACCAAATTCACAGCCTTCCGGATCAACACAAATCGAGTCGTTAACGACAAGAAATCTCGGCGAGGGCGTATTCCCGGATCCTGTTTTTTTTAACGATAAAATTTGGTTGGCTTATCAAAACGGTAATAATCTTAACCTTTATAGCGGCTCGCCTGATTCGCCCGGCCTCTCTGATTTAACACTTTTCAAATCTTTCCCTTTAGGATCCGGAGCAGGGGCATTTGCCAGATTAACTGTCTATTCCAAAACACTCTGGCTGGCCTACCGCGAAGGAGAACCTGAGCAAAATCTAAAGCTGTGGAGAATGGACCAAGATATAACTGAAAATTTAGGCGGCGCATGGGGCAATAACCCTTTTGCTTTGGGCAATGGCTATATTGCCTGGCAAAAAGATAATCCAAGAAGCGTTTACATAAGAAGATTGATTGGCGACACTAAAACTACCGTACGCAGTTCTTTGCCAACCGGAATCACAAGAATTCTACCGAATGGCTCTGTTAAAATGCAGGACGAAGAAAAAGAAATCGCAATAAACGGAAGGAATTATACAAAGCCTTGGTATGCCGGCAATATGGTCATCGCCGAAAACGGAGATAATGGTTTAGTGGGTTCTTTGAAATCAGGTACGGAATTCAGGATTTTCAGCGGCCAAAAGTCATTTGATCCCCACGTCTCAACCGACGGCGGCAATTTTTACGCCGTGAGCGCTTGGGGACCCGGAAGCGGCGTTAGAATAGCGATTTTAAAAACCAGATAAAAGATCACTTCTCCACCTCAATCCCCATCTGCCGCGCCGTCCCTTCGATAATTTTCATCGCCTGTCCAATATCCTGAGTATTCAAATCTTCGAGTTTTTTCTCGGCGATCTGGCGGACCTGAGCTTTGGTCACCTTGCCGACTTTGGTTTTTTCCGCCTCGCCCGAACCTTTTTCAATTCCAGCCGCTTTTTTCAAAAGGAAGGAAGCCGGCGGCGTCTTCAGGCGAAATGAATAAGTCCGGTCTTCATAAACCGTTATTTCAACCGGCGTTATTTCTCCTTGCCGGTCCTTGGTCGCTTCGTTGAACTTCTGGACAAACTCGCCGATCGCCAGACCGTGCGGACCCAAAGCCGTCCCAACCGGCGGCGCCGGCGTGGCTAATCCTGCGGGAATCTGCAGTTTTAAAATTGTCTTGATTTTTTTTGCCATGCAAAATTCAAATATCTAAATTTTCTTGACCTGCAGAAAATCCATCTCAACCGGCGTTTCCCGGCCAAACATCGTTACTAAGACTTTGACCTTTCCTCTTTTCTCGTCAATTTCGGCAACCTTGCCGTCAAAATCTTTGAACGGTCCGTCAGTGATTTTAACATGGTCGCCGATTTTGAATTCAATCTTGTACTTGGGCTCTTCTACGCCCATCCGGCCCATCAAAATCTGGATCTCATCTTCGGAAACAGGCGTCGGCGTGGTGCCTGAGCCGATGAAACCGGTCACCCTTGGCGTATTCCTGACTACATACCAGGAATCGTCGGTCACGATCATTTCAACCAAGACATAACCGGGATAAATTTTATCCTCAACCGTATATCTTTTGCCGCCTTTGATTTTTATCTTTTTTTCCTTGGGAACCAAAACCCGGAAGATCTTATCCTGCATGCCCAAAGAATCAATCCTCTGCTCAAGGTTTTTCGCAACCGATTCCTCGTAGCCGGAATAGGTATGGATGGCATACCAGTGTTTTTCACTTGTGGCAATTTGCTTGGGCATGAATTAAAATAATAGTTTGTTGAGCAAAGTTACGGAAGCGAAATCAAGCAGGCCTAAAAAGGCGGCCAAAATCACGCTTATCAAAATTACCACTCCGGTCAGCTTGATTGTTTCCTGTCTGGTCGGCCAGGAAACTTTTTTAAGCTCTATTTTCACATCTTTGAGAAACTCGGTTACTTTAGGCATTTTAAATATCCAAATTCTTCACTTCTTTGGCGTAGGCCTGAATGAATTTTTTCCGCGGCGCCACTTCCGCGCCCATTAAAACATCAAAAATCCTGTCAGCCTCTTCGACTTCTTCGATTGTCACTTTAAGTAAGGCTCTTTTTTCCGGATTCATTGTGGTTTCCCAAAGCTCAGAAGGATTCATTTCCCCTAACCCCTTATAGCGTTGAACGTTAACTCCTGAAATTTTACCTTCTCCGTCACCTTTGCCCTTTGCCCCGCTTTCTTTTTTTATTTCCGCTACAATTCCTTCTTTCTCGGCTTCATTATAGGCGTACTGTATCTTGGCGCCTTTCTGAATTTTATATAGCGGCGGCTGGGCAATGTAAAGATATCCGGCTTCAATTACCGGCTTGAAATACCGGTAAAACAACGTAAGAAGAAGGGTCCGGATATGACCACCGTCTGTGTCGGCATCCGTCATTATAATGGTGCGGTGATAGCGCAGTTTAGAAATGTCAAAATCTTCGGAAATAGCTGTGCCAAGAGCAATAATTAAAGCACGAATTTCTTTCGAAGCCAACATTTTATCAATTCTTGCTTTTTCAACGTTTAAAATTTTTCCGCGCAAAGGAAGAATTGCCTGAAAACGCCTATCGCGGGCCTGCTTGCTTGAACCTCCGGCGCTATCTCCTTCACAAATGAATAATTCTGATTCAGCCGGATCCCGAGAAGAACAGTCTGCCAATTTGCCGGGCAAAGCCAACCCGTCCAAAGCCCCTTTTCTCAAAACAGTTTCCCGGGCCGCTTTAGCCGCCATTCTGGCTTTTGCGGCTAAAATCACTTTCTCCATTATTTTCTGGGCATCCTGAGGATTTCTCTCAAGCCAGTCGGGAATGGCCTCGCTCAAAACCGCCTCAACCGAGGTCCTGGCTTCCGGATTTCCCAGTTTGGCCTTGGTCTGGCCTTCAAACTGCGGCTCTCTCAATTTAACCGAGACGACCGCCGCCAAACCTTCCCTTGCGTCGTCTCCGGTCAAATTATCGTCTTTTTCCTTTAAATACCCGTCTTTTCTCGCATAATCATTTAAAGCCCTCGTTAAAGCCGAACGAAAACCGGTGATATGCATCCCGCCTTCGCCCGTATATATGTTATTGGCGAAAGAAAATTCTTTGCCGACAACATCTTCAAGATACTGGAAAGCGGTTTCAACCATGATGCCTTCGTTTTCCTTGGCTTCATAAAAAATATTCTGATGCTTCGCTTGTTCGCCTTCGGTCAAAAACCGGACGTAAGAAATAAGACCGCCCTCGAAATAAAAAGTGTAGCCCGGATTATTGACTGTTTCCTCTTTCTTTTTATTGACGTATTTTACCGGGTCTCTTTCATCAATTATGTCTATCCTGACGCCTTTGACTAAATAGGCCTGCTGGCGAAAATGATCCAAAAGCGTATGCAAATCCCATTTTATCTCTTTGAATATCTCCTCGTCGGGCGAAAAAATCACGGTTGTTCCGTTTGGAAAGTCCTTCGGCGCCCGACCTGTTTTTTTGACCGGTTTTCTGGCTTTGCCACGTTCGTATTCCTGTTCGTATAAATTGCCGTCCCGCGAAACCTGAACTTTCATCCAGCTTGATAAAGCATTGACCACCGAAACGCCGACGCCGTGCAAACCGCCGGAAATGGTATATGACTTGCCGCCGAATTTTGCGCCGGCGTGCAAAGTGGTCATCACCGTTTCCAAAGCTGATTTTTTAGTCTGGCCGTGGATGTCAACCGGAATGCCCCGGCCATCATCTTTGACCGAAACTGAATTATCCGGATACAGCCGGATTTCAATACTTTTGGCGAAGCCAGCCATCGCTTCGTCAAGAGAGTTGTCAACGGTTTCATAAATTAGATGATGCAAGCCGGAAGGTCCGGTTGAACCAATATACATTCCCGGCCTTTTCCGGACCGGCTCCAAACCTTCAAGAACATAGATGTCTTTAGCGGTATATGACTGGTTATTGTTGTTGTTTTCTTTTGCCATAAAAAAATAAACAACCTCCTAAATCCTATATTTTTGAGGTTATTCTGATCCCCTCATCACAATAAAATTTTACTAAATTTCGCCAAAAAAGGGAAGGCCGCAAGCATCGCTCGCGGCCCCTGCTGATCAACGAACTCGGCGGATGACGAAATCGCCATCCGCATTGTCGTGCAGGGATGTCGATTCCCCGCCGCGGAAGCTCGGTGTACTGGCACAGAGGACAGGTTAACCTGCCCTCTGCTGTCGGATCAGGCTGCATTTCGACAACGCAGCCATCCTCGCTACAACTTGGGCAATTCATAATTGCCCTCCTTTCTTTTCTAAATATGCATTAAACATTATAAAATGTCAAATCACCTCAACTCGGCCTTGAACTGCTTGGCTGTCTGCGTATAAATCTCTTTTTGAATCGCATCCACTTCTTCCGAAACCAAAGTCCTCTCGTTGCTCCGGTAAATTATCCGATAGGTATAACTGGTTTTGCCGGCTCCGAATTTAGTTTTATCTTCATATTTGTCAATCAACTGGACCTCTTCCACTAAACTTCCGCCGATATCCCGAATGAGATCAAAATAGTTGTTGGGAATAAAATCACTGTTGACGACAAAAGAAATATCTCTAATTATCGGCGGGTATTTTGAAACCGGAATAAATTTGTTGCCGAGTTTAAGTTGTCTCTTCACCCTTTCGTCATCCGACCAAAGCAGACGAATATCTGGAAGCTGCATACTGACGATGGCCATTCGTTCTAATCCAAATCCAAATGCCCAACCATGATAACCGGTAAGGCCAAAATTGGCTAAAACGCTTTTTCGGGCCATGCCACAGCCGAGCATCTCTATCCACTGGCCATTTATTTCAATTTCCATTTCCAAACTCGGATCCGTATAAGGGAATTCATCGGGGTTGAAACGGATCTTGATATCTTTATTGAATATACTTTGCGCTATTTCAGTAAGCACGTTTTTTAAATCATCGATGGTCAAAATCTTTTTGTCATCAGGCACCAAATAAAGTCCGCCGAATTGGTGAAACACATTCATATGCTGACGGTCTATTTCATCCTTGCGATAAACTTTGGCATAGCAAATCACTCCCAAATCTTCTTTGTTTTCAATCTTTTTCCTGATATTCGGATGATTCAAATAAAAATACCACATCACTGTGTCGTGCGTTATTAAAATATGTTCTTCATCCACATAATAAGAGTCTGACTTGCTGCGGGCCGGATGTCCGGGAGGCATATTGAATAAATCAAAAAGAACATGAGTCGAAACAATTTCAGGAATTTTAATGTCGTCGAAATTTTTTAAGGCAGGAATTTGTTTTACCCGTTCGATGATTGTAGCAAGCGGACTGCCCGGCGTACGCGACAAATCGGGCATATCCAAAAAACGCCTCAACCGTTTACCGGCCGGGTCGTCTTTCTTCTCCAGTGATTTTATTAAATCAGCCTCTTCCGAAGAATGGATTTCTATTTTCATAAACTCCCTGATTTATTCTATGTGGCGAGCCAGCCGCCATCCACATAAAAGGTGGCGCCGGTGACGTAACTTGCTTCCTCTGAGGCCAAAAATACAACCATGGCAGAAACCTCTTCGGGCCGGCCGATTCTTTTGAGCGGCACGCGCTGCATCATTGCGGCGAAAGCCTCCTCCGGCATTTGGGCGGCCTGAATCATCGGCGTGTCGATTGCGCCAGGCGCAATGACATTCACATTGATGCCGAGCGGAGCCCACTCTGCGGCTAAGGTTTCCGACATTCCGATGATCCCCCCTTTCGAAGCGGTATAATGGGCGCCTCCGGCAAACCCGATCCCCACCTGCCCGGAAGCAACAGAAGCAATATTGATAATCCGGCCCCACTTATTCCCGGCCATTTCTTTCGCGGCCCGCTGGGCGCAGAGAAACTGGCCTTTCAAATTGATATCAATCATTTTATCCCAGTCTTCTTCCAAAAGCTCAAGAGCCGGCCTCGAGAAAAGGATGCCGGCGTTATTCACCAAAATATCAAGGCGGCTGAATTGTTTTATCACTTCATCGAACACCCGATCAACCTCGATTTTATCCGAGACATCCATTTTGAAGCAGGCGGCTTCGCCGCCTTTTGATTTTATTTCTTCGACCACGGGCAGACATTCATCAACGTCAATATCGGTTATCACAACCTTTGCACCCTGTCTGGCCAATGCGAGCGCGTGGGCTTTCCCCATGCCTCGCCGGCCGCCCGTGACTAATGCAACTTTATCTTTTAATTCAAACATAATTATTTAAACCACTCCTTAAACCTTCCGGGCCAGCCGACCAAAAGAAGCAGCGCCAAAGGAGCTCCCCAGTTAGCCCAACGTTCCACAAAATCCCAAATCGGCATACCGACTATTGGACGCAAAAGAGCGGTCCAGAAACCCCAAAATACCATCCATAAAAGCGCCAGACGAACCGGTTTAATCAAAATCAGAACTGCCAATGATATGTCTAAAATTCCGATCAGAAAAAGCAATTGCGTTGCCATTCCTGCATCGGATACGCCGAATTTGGCAAACCAGCCGATCCAGTCTTTTTTCCCCTCCAAAGCCAACATGCCGTGGCCGATAAATTCTCCGGCAACCGCAATTCGCAACACCCACTCGATAAATTTTTTATTCATAATTTTAGCCTATTGTTTAAGCTGCGGCTCGACCCTTTTTAAAAGCACCGCGTTGGTTGCGACGATTATAGATGACGCCGACATTAAAAGGGCGGATATTTCCGGCCGAAGCGACCAGCCAAGTGAATTATAGAACACTCCGGCCGCAACGGGAATGGCAAGCATATTGTAAATCGCGGCCCAAAAAAGGTTCTGCTTCATTTTGACGACTGTCGCCTTGCTCAACCGAAGCGCGGCCACGATATCGTACGGATCAG
>Ga0209541_10007339_pt1 | contig 18574 bp, 18 predicted proteins | sample RifCSPlowO2_01_FD_184027 | JGI IMG/M metagenome (GOLD analysis project Ga0209541, IMG submission 184027) | Groundwater microbial communities from Rifle, Colorado - Rifle CSP2_plank lowO2_0.1 (SPAdes) (version 2) | ecosystem: Environmental > Aquatic > Deep subsurface > Groundwater | place... | reverse complement strand
GACATTGCAGCAAATAAACTTCATACTATTTTTATGCATCCTCGAAGCCGTGATTATCTTGATCTTTATTTTATTATGCAACGATACAATTATTCATTAGACAAACTCATCATTGATGCAAAGGCAAAATTTGACTGGGATATTGACCGGATAACCCTTGCGAGTCAATTTCTTCGGGTGCGAGACATAGATGAAAGCGCTATAGTAATTGTTCCTTCTGATAAGAAAGACATGGATGGTTTTTTTCTCAAACTAGCAAAGGAGCTTGAGAAGAAGATTTTTAAGTAGTCTGACTACATAAGAACATTGTTTTGGTTTGAAACTTTCCAACACGATTGATTTTAATTTTTAACTTTGTCTTGGTATAATCTTCATAATGAATTTATCAATTGGTATAGTAGGACTCCCGAACGTCGGGAAGTCCACTTTGTTTAATGCGCTTATGAAGCGGAAACTTGCCCAAACTGCAAATTACCCTTTTACCACAGTTAAGCCCAATACCGGAGTTGTTGTCGTCCCCGATAAAAGACTTGAGAAACTTTCGGAATTAATTAAGCCTGAAAAAGTTACTCCGGCTGCTGTTACCTTCGCTGACATTGCCGGTCTTGTTAAAAACGCACATAAGGGTGAAGGATTGGGAAATGAGTTCTTGGGTTATATTCGTAATGTTGATGCGATAGTTCATGTTGTTAGGGAGTTTGAAAATGTAGATGTCGCGCACGTTATGGGAAGTGTCGATTCGAAAAGAGATAGAGAGATTATAAATTTAGAACTTGAGCTTTCGGGGATTAGGAAGCTCACGATTGAGTGGATTAATAAAGATAAAGAGCAGTTTGAAAAAGTTGAGGAATTGATTAGACAGACCTATATTGCGTTAGACTTGATCACTTTTTACACTATAAAAGGAGGTAAAGAGGTGCGAGCCTGGAGTTTGAAAAAAGGTTCAACTGCATTTAATGCGGCGGAGAAGGTTCATACCGATTTTGTCAAGAAATTTATAAAGGCAGAAGTAATACAAGTTGATGAGTTATTGGTTCATGGTTCATGGAAGAAGGCAAAAGAGCTAGGAAAGGTTAGAATTGAAGGAAGGGATTATATTGTAAAAGACGGAGATGTAATAGAATTCAAAATCGGAGCCTAATAGGAAGGTCGCGAAGCTGTTTCACTCCCGAAGGTCTACGATTCTATACAGATCTTTTAAACGTTTTCTATGATTTTTCTTACACCTTCCTTAAGAGGTTTTAAATCTTCTTTTATCGTTTTCCAAATTACCTCGCAGTTAACACCAAAATATTCATGAATTAGCTTATTTCTTACTCCTGCTATTTCTCGCCAAGGAACAGCTGAATATTTCTTTCTTGTGGATTCTGGTATACTTCTTGTTGCTTCTCCAATAATCTCAAGCGCTCTAACGACCGCAAAGACAGTTTTCTCATCCTTTACGAATTTGGAATAATTAAATCCTTTTGTAAATTGCTCTATCTTCTCTATCGCACCGAGGATATCGTTGAGGTAATCGATAATCTCCCGTTCACCTTTCATATCAGACAGATATTACTTCTCTTAAAATATGCTTGCCGATTACAGGCTTTAATGTATCTTTCATAACAAGATCGACTCTTATACCTAAAAGGTCAGTGAGTCTATTTTCAAGCTCGATAAATTTCAGAAGGCCAGGTGTTTTGCTAAATTCTACGAGAAGATCTAGATCACTTCTTGAGCTTTGTTTGTTTTGAACATAGGATCCGAATACTCCAAGGCTCTTTATGTGATACTGTTTTACCAAAAAAGGCAACACCCTTTTGACTTTTGCAATAAGGGGTTTTACTGAAGGACTATATCGATCATTTTTTAGCGCATATCTCATATTAACTATTCTAACATCTTAGGAGGTAAAGTCAAGAAGTGGGCGCTGTTTCATCTTCGAGCCGCACGAGGATAAAAAATCGGAAGTTAATCTTAATATCCCTAGGTGCTGCTACGAATCCACGTCCCAGGTGGGCGAATCATATCTCTTCCGATCCCGTATCGGAATAATTTCATGCATGTTAGAATTTTAGAGCGGTATTGCCTTAAGAGGAAAGGTTTGATATAGTTTAGTGAGGCAGGGTTAGGTTTTAAATGCTGAATTTAAAATCAGTAATCCTAAGCTTTACTCTCGTTGTTATCTACGCGTTTTTCTGGATATGGGTCTTAAAGCCCGGGAAAATTAATTATCCCGAAGAGCTTAAACCCGCAGTGTCACTTATTGCGTCCGCTCAAAGCGTAGCACCGGTTGAGACCGTCAGCAGGGAGGAGCCGTCCTTAGAAACGAAAATTGTAGAAGAAGCTGAAAAAATATTACCGCAGAGTTTTCAAATACCTATTCTAAACCGCAAACAATTCTTTAATTTAAGCTGTGAATTTGCTGCAGCATCAGGTATTATCTATCATTTTACAAATGATCCGAATTTTGCGGTTTCAAATGAAGAAAATGCCGAAAAAATATTAATAAGTAAAACTCCGATATCTAAAAATCCCAACATAGGAATACGTATGGGGAAGGAAAGTATAAGTTTAGATGATATTTTTAAAAATCTAAATCAAAAATTTGGAGGAGAAGATTATTATGGTATTCATGCTCCGCCTTTTATCGATATTTTCGAGGATTTTGGATTATCTGCAAAACCAATTTACATAAATAATTCAACAGTACATGATATTAAAAAAGCAATTTATTCCGGGAATTTGGTGATGGCATGGATCAAAATTGGATACGGGGAGAAGGTAGATGAGGAACTTTTATATGGAAAGGTGCAGATTATAAAGGGAGAACATGCAATTGCTATAAACGGATATGACGAGAACGGATTCATCGTAATGGATGTTGGAAGCGGGAGAGAAAGGCATATTGACTACACGTCTTTACTTAATGCCTCATCATCCTTTATCGTCCCGTTTCTTCAAATTTATAAAGCAGATGAGAACAGTAAAAGCTTTTCTATAAACGATCTTACTCCCGGTTTTGACAAATTAACACAGATTAACAGAAATGTTCCTCAAATTTATATTCAAAACGGTTCTGATGTTACCGGTTCTGCCAATCAGATGAGAGAAATACTAAAAGATTTCGGATACAGCATCGATGGTATCGGCAGTATTTCAAGCTTTGACGGAGAATATGTCTTTATAAGATCAAAGAAAAACTTTAGTGATTTTCTGCCTCTTTTAAAAAGAGATCTTAGCATCGCATCTTACAAAATTGCAAGTGTTTCTGCGGATCTTGCCGATGAAGAAACAAAAGATATAGTTATTATCATCGGGAGATAATTCTCATAGATTGTTAATTTTGAGTTTGTTTCTCGCAACCGAACAAGATTTGAGGGAAGGGATTATATTGTAAAAGACGGGGACGTAGTTGAATTCAAAATCGGAAGTTTGGGCTTGACCACCTAATCTTACCACTTGGCTTTTCACTCCGATTGAATCGGAGTTCAGTATTATTCATATACGCCTCGTGGTGCGATTATCGGCGGTCTTCGGGTACGCATAAGCTACCCCTTGCTTTTTTATTTTTAAATATGGTAGGATTTATGAACTATGCGAGTTTACGAATTGGTTTTAGTGCTTAAAACCTCGCTTTCGGAGGCAAACAGAAAAAAACTTTTAGAAACTATCAAAGGTTTTTTGCCCGATTTTAAAATTGTCAAAGATGAAGAGTGGGGGCAAAAACCCCTTTCCTATTCTATTAAAAAAGAGATTGCAGGATATTATCTCGATTGGATTTTTGAACTGAAATCAGAGCTTCCAAAAGATTTTGAAAAAAAACTTATTACAAACGATAATATTTTAAGACACCTACTTCTTAGGAAGAAGTAATAGAAAGGTTGTCATCCTGAGGCGCAACCGAAGGATCTAGACCTGTTGGTAAGCAGAGATTCTTCACTTTGTTCAGAATGACATTATTAATTTATGGCTAAAAGTTTAAATAGGGCACAACTTATCGGAAATTTAACACGCGATCCGGAGTTAAGATACACTCCAAACGGAACTGCGGTTTGTTCTTTTAGTATCGCGACAAACAGAAGCTGGACAACAGACACCGGCGAAAAAAAAGACGAAGCGGAGTTTCATAGAATAGTTGCGTGGAATAAACTGGCAGAAATCTGCAGCCAGTTTTTAGTAAAGGGCAGAAAAGTTTATGTGGAAGGGAGACTCGTCACAAGGTCATGGAACGCTCAAGACGGGACTCAAAGAAACACAACCGAGATAGTTATTTCAGATATGATTTTACTTGACTCAAGAAGACCTGAGGAAGTAAAAATGGAAGAGGAAACGCCTGAGAAAATTTCTAAAGCAAAACCAACCCCGCCAAAGGCGGGGACAAAATCTAAAACCTCCCCCTCCCCCAAGGCTTCGGCTGGCAAGGAAGAAACTAAATCTTCTGAAGAGTCCGACAAACCCTTGGATGAAGAGATTGTTCCGGACGATATCCCATTCTAACACTAGCCACTAGCCACTAGCCACTAGCCACTAGTTGCTAGTTGCTAGATTTAACCTGTTGTCAAACCTCAGAGAAATTGTTAGAATTGTATTCTATCTAGTTGCTAGCCACTAGCCACTAGTTGCTAATTTATGGCAAAGAAAAAATCAAGAATCCGTAAGCCTAAAAAAACAAAAGAAGAATGTTATTTCTGCAAGGAAAAAAAGGAGCCATCCTTTGGGGACATACAGGTTCTTAAAAGATATCTAACCGAGAGAAATAAAATTATCCCAAGATCCCGGACAGGCGTTTGCGCAGGACACCAGAAAGATCTCTCAAAAAATATAAAACAGGCAAGGCATCTGGCTCTTTTGCCATTTACCGCTCGAGAAATATAGAAATAACTAAGAACTAATAACTAATAACTAAAAACTGTTTTGATGAGTTTGCTGTCCATACTTCTAAATGTTGGTTTTGTCCCAAAAGTTAAAACAGGTGATGCTGTAATTTCGGGGCAGGTTATTGCAACAAAAAAAGGAGGGGGAAAAGACATAGAAGTTAATATTGCAGAAACTCTGGATATTAAACCCGGGGAAGCCGTAAAATTTATTTTAAAAAGACCCGGGGATAGAGTTGAGGAGGGCGGATTGATAGCGGCTAAAAAAGGCACATTGGGTATAGGAGGCAAGGGAATTATAAGTAAAGTAACAGGCACAGTTTTTAAAATAGATGAAGCTTTGGGAGTCCTTTATGTTCGAACTATTCAAAAAGATAAAGAAGAGGACATATTTTCACCTGTTGATGGAGTCGTTGAGTTATGCGATAATAAAAAAATTGCAATAAAAACCGATAAGGATGCAATATTGGCAGATAAAGTTTCGGGCATTGGGACTGTTTGGGCGCAGATGCTTTTATTAGGAAAAGGTGGGGTTGACCCCTCGGATATTAACGGAAAAATTAGAGGGAAAATAATCCTGGGAAGGTTTTTTCAGAGAGAAGCAATTTCAAAGGCACTTGGCATTGGCACATTAGGAATTATATCGCAAAATATTTCAGACGAAGAATTAGAGGATTTGCGGAAAAAAAATATAAATACACCGATCTTTATAATAAATGAGGAAAACTTTGAAAAACTTGTAAAATACAATGGTAAAAAAATTTATGCCGATACAGAGAAGAGCGTAATTATTCCTTATGAAAGATAGAATAAAAGGATTTCAATTTATAATTCTTATTCTAATAGCCTTCTTCGGGGGATACTATTTTGGAGTTAATAAAATTTCCTTAGACTGGAAAAATTATAAGCCCGTTTTATCAATATCAAGCAAGGAACCTCCAGCTTCTTTGTCTAATCTGGATTTTTCCAACTTTTGGGCGGTATGGCAGAGTCTTGATAATAACTACTACGATAAATCCAAATTGGATCCTTCTAAAATGCTAAATGGCGCAATATCGGGACTGGTTCAAAGCATTGAGGACCCATACACAATTTATCTTCCTCCGGTATCAAATAATGATTTTAAGCAAGGTTTGGCAGGGCAATTCCAGGGAATCGGAGCAGAGCTTGGAATAAAGGAGAAAAAAATTATTATCATTTCACCCCTTTCCGACAGTCCGGCACAAAAGGCGGGGATAAAAGCAGGAGATTTCATATTAAAAGTAGATGGCGCATCAACCGAAGGCTGGACGCTTTCCCAAACAGTTAGCAAAATTAGAGGTCCTAAGGGAACCGCTGTTACGCTTTCGATTCTCCATAAAGACTCAAAAAATCCGCAGGATATAAAAATTATAAGAGATGTAATTGTGGTAAAAAGCATAGACGGTTTCATAAAGAAGATTGCGGATATAGAAAATATTAAATTAACTTCGATACTTAAAGCTCACGCAAATGATGAGATTATCTATCTTAAGCTTTCTCAGTTTGGAGACAGTACAAATAAAGATTGGCTTTCTTTGATTAATAAACTTAATCTAAAAGTTGCAAATAACCCAGCTTTTAAGGGGATAATTTTGGATGTACGAAATAATCCGGGAGGATATTTAACAGACGCGGCCTTTATAGCATCGGAGTTTTTAAAAGAGGGAACGCCGGTTGTAATACAAGAAACTGGGGGAGGGGAAAGGTCGATCCTTAGGGTTTCAAGAAGAGGTTTATTTATAAATACACCGATTGTGATTTTGATAAACAAAGGAAGTGCTTCGGCCTCCGAAATTGTTTCAGGCGCCCTAAAAGATAATGGAAGAGCAAAACTTGTAGGAGAAACATCTTTTGGAAAGGGGACCATACAACAGGCAGAAGATTTGGGCAGTGGAGCAGGTCTTCATGTAACGATTGCAAAATGGCTGACACCAAACGGAACTTGGGTAAACGGAAAAGGACTAGTCCCGGATATATCGGTTTCGCTCCCTTCAAAAGGGGAGTTTGCCGACACACAGCTTGAAAAAGCAATAGAAGAATTGGTAAAATAAACTCTAAATCCAAAATCACAAATCCTAAATAAATTCAAATGTTCAAAATAATAAATTCAAAATGTTTTGTATTTTGGTTATTTGATTTTTAATATTATTTGGAATTTGGTGTTTTGAATTTGAGATTTAAATTGATTATGAGAAAACAATCGATACAAAAGCAACCCTAAAACCAACCCCAAGTTAATAAAATAACATAAAATAAAATAAAATAGCAAAGCCTATCCACCTTAGAGGTGGAATGCTATTGACACCTCGGGTAAACTATGCTAGTATTTTTAATTATTATATGCCCGGAAGAAAAACCCCATTGGTTAACAATGAAATTTACCATGTGTTTAATAAAGGTGTCGCTTCTGCGCCTACGTTTCTTAATAAAAGAGAATATGGTCGGGCAATTGAAACTATACGTTATTACCAAAACATTACTCCTTCTCTAAAATATGCTAGATTTCTTCGTCTTTCGGCTAAAGAAAGATTAAAAATTTTGGATAAATTTAAAAGCCGGAAAGATTGGCTTGTGGAGATTGTGTGTTTCTGTTTTATGCCTAATCATTTTCATTTTCTTTTGAAGCAATTAACCGATGGTGGAATTTCTAAATTTATGAGTAATTTTACAAATAGTTACACTCGATACTTTAATACGAAACATGAAAGAAATGGACCTTTATTTACGGGAAAATTCAGATCGGTAAGAATCGAAACAGAAGAACAGTTAGTTCATGTATCGCGCTATGTTCATCTCAATCCTTATGCCTCTTATGTTGTAAAAACAGCAAAAGATTTAGAGGAATATCCATATTCTTCTTTCCCTGAATATATAGGGAAAACCGCTGTAAATTTATGCAGCAGAGATATTATTCTGTCTCATTTTAAAGATACAGAATCTTATAAAAACTTTGTCTTTGATAATGCGGATTATCAAAGAGAATTAAATAAAATTAAACATCTTCTACAAGAGTAAACACAACAACAACACAAAACCAAAAAAACAAAAAAAAATCCAAGGTGTCCTATCTGTTCCACCTCTAAGGTGGAACATAAGCATTGCAATTTGGCGAATGGGAAAAACAATTAACACAAAAGCAATTCTAAAACTCACCCCAAATCAATAAAAAGAGTAACTAGCAACTAGCGACTAGCAATTAGTATAATAGAGGAATGAGAATCCAGAAAAACATTCCCCTTAAAAATTTCAGTAATTATAGAATCGGAGGCAGAGCAAAATATTTTCTCAAGGTTTCAAGTGTTGAGGATTTAATCGAAGGTCTTAAACAATGGGAAGAATACCGGATTTCACCCACCCTAGAGGTGGGATTGTTTATTCTCGGTGGAGGGACGAATATCTTAATAAGCGATAAAGGTTTTGATGGACTTGTTATTCACCCCAAAATCAAGTCTATAAAAAATCAGAGCGGGAAAGAGTCAAAGAGCCAAAGATTAATAGTTGGCGGGGGAGTTTTAATTGAAGACTTACTAAATTATTGTATAGAAAACTGCCTGTCCGGTCTTGAATGGGCAGGCGGACTCCCGGGGACTTTGGGCGGGGCAGTTAGGGGGAATGCCGGAGCATTTAGAGGAGAAATAAAAGATAATGTAGTAGAAGTTACAAGTCTTGACATAAAAACTTTAAAAATAAAAAAAAGAAGTCATTTGGAATGTCAGTTCGAATACCGATCAAGCGTGTTTAAGAGTCAGGGTGAGAAAGAGTCAGAGCGAAAAAGAGTCGGAGAGTCAGAGAGTCAAAGTGGGAAAGAGACAGAAGTTATTGTTTCAGCAGTGTTGAAATTAACAAAGGGAAATAGAGACAACATCGAAAAAGAAATTAATGAGAAAATCGAATATAGAAGACAGAGGCATCCCTTAGAATACCCGAACATAGGAAGTATTTTTAAAAACATGCCAATAGAAAAAGTTCCTCAAAAACTATTAGAACAATTAAAAGACTCAATAAAAAATGATCCATTCCCTGTTTTGCCAACTGCAAAACTTTTGGCAGTAGCAGGTTTAAAGGGAAAAAAAGCAGGCGGAGCAATGGTCTCTTGGAAGCATCCTAATTTTATTGTAAACTTAGGAACTGCAACATCTGAGGATGTGCAAAAATTAATCAATCAGATAAAAGAGATTATAAAAGCTAAATACAATTTAGAACTGGAAGAAGAAATCACTTACCTTAATTAAATCCTAAATTCTAATATCTAAATACTAAACAATATTTAAATTCTAAATTCTCAAATTCCAAAACTATTTAGATTTTTCAAGAATCGATCCGAAGATTTTCATAAGTTCCGTTGCTTCCGCAATGAGCAAATCTTTTTCTTTTTGTTCTCCTTGCAAAGGTTCTGAAAGAGTGAGCCAAAATCTGCTTTCTTTAGCTTCCTTCTTGCAAATTTTAGCTCTCATTATGAAATCTTTCTTGCTCAACGCTTCATTTGCTTCTATATAATTTGCTCCAACAGATCCCACGGATCTTGCTAATTGTTTTCCATTTTCTATATTAGTGATAGTCTTGGGTAAGTGGTTTATATACTTATTTGCCCTCTTGGCAAAATTTAAGCATCGTTCTTCTAGGTCATATCGTTTGTTATTTATGATTTGGCTCATTATTATTTGTTTAGGATTTAGGATTTAGGATTTAGGATTTAGAATTTCCTTAGCGCTTTACGCTAAGGCGCTACTTCCTGATAGATTGTATTTTTATATTTTATAAGATCCGGAGCATTTAACATAAAATCCGGCCTTTCCTGTATCGAAAATACGGGGCAAGTTGCATTCCCTCCGCAAAGATCTCTTTGATTTCGAAATTCTCCTCCTGTTAGTCCCGCATTGACGACTACCGATCCTGCAACATTCAATCGCTTGTCCTCTCCCACCGTACAATTGTTATTACCCTTGATTATAAAATTTTTATCGGTTGAATAGAAACCTTCTATACTTGGTGTTGTTGTTGTAATGTCTCCGGTAGTATTACCTACGGTTGGGTTAACAATAATATCCCCGGAGACAATAAATGCGACAGTAGAAGTTTTTGGTACTTTAATCTGGGTATTAATTGTAAGATCGCCGTTTACAAGAATTACATAATTCTGGCTTTCGGGGAAATCATACTTTCTTAGCGCAGGTGGTTGAATTGAAATTGCTGCTGCCGCCCAGCCGCTGTTCGAGCCAAATATCCATTCCATGGTGGTGGGGGTGGAGGTGCTGGTTTTGTGACTGCCGCCTGACTGAAGTGATAGTTGACCTCCACCAATAGGCTGGTTCCAATCGCCGATTTGGTCATCTGCTTTAATATTGGTCGCGTTAGGATTCATTCCAACAGTATCTACAACAACATCATAGGTGCCTGTAGAAATGTCAGAAACGCGTGGTCTTGAGGTTGTTCCAATAGCGGTACGAAAGCTACCCCTGAATGGAATAATTTGATCTACATTTGACCAGGAAGTAGCGCCGCCGCCCATTAGAGCAGCAGCATTTCCGCTGGTTAGCGTGGCGACGATGGTATGTGGTATTCCGTCAGTCGGAAGACTCGCATCTTTTAAGTACCAAATTTCTACTCTGGCCAAAGTACCGTTTGTACTGTTTCCTAACCTGGTCATATTTTCGCCATTGTATTTAACACCGGTAGTAGTGGCTAAGGTTTGACCGCTGTTGTTTAGTATAGAAACACCGACAACAAGAAGTCTGTTGTTTCCCGAAACGACGGTATGATCCCACTGTAAACTTGTTTCTGGGTTCGTTGTTTTCGCATTGCTTTTAGCAACAAATGCGGGGGGGGCCAGTGGGGGGGGGTCTAAAACCACACTTCCATTCTGAACAATACTTCCATCGGAAACATATAATCCGCGTGGGAAATCCAAAGAAGCCGCAGGCAAAATACAGTTATCTAATCCCGCTCCTCCTCCTCCGTTTGTTAAAGTACAATAGGGCGCGATATCCGTACGTGTTAGTCCTGCCTGTTTTATTTGCGCATCTATATATTTGTATGAAGTCTTAATTACATTTCCTTTTGTCGGAGTGAATAATTCCGGATAGCTGGTTCCTCCTACAACCCAGTTTTTGGAAGATGCGCTTCCGCCGCCAAAATTTGCACTACTTCCTCCTGTAAATATAATCCCGGGAGTTCCACCCCCGCCATTGATAGATGCATAAGCTCCTCCGCAAGCTTGGGTTGCAGTTGAGGGAATATAATAATTAAATCCGTTATCCAGTCTTATATCTGTTCCCGTTGATTGTATCCATGCCCCATAAGGCGCAATACCAAAATTAAGATTTACCTTAGAAGGACCGACCGTAACTGTAAAAGATGGCGGGGGACCATTTGTTGGGAAAGTCAAGTAATAGCCTGATGGGAGAGAAGTATAACATACCACATAATTTCCGGCGGGTATACTGCCCACACTGTACGCTCCGTTCGCCGTCGAAGAACTTCCTATAAGTGTCCCCGTACCGCAGACCCCGCTTCTTACCTGTACTGTTGATGTGCCAAGAGTATAATTCCCCTCAGTGCCGTTCTTAACTCCATCTTTTGGCGTTCCACAGCCTACTCCCGGGGAAATGCACTTTCCATCATCCACAAAAACATTCCCCGAAATGGTATTAGGAACTGGGGTTGGGGTTGGAGTGGGGGTTGGAGTTGGAGGGGCTAGTATTATCCCAAAATTAACCACAGTAGTGGGAGGAAGCACTATATTTTCTCTGGGATTTATACTTCCGGGAGATATTTGATAACCGCCAGCCACGTCAAGGAATAGCCAATATGTATCGGCAATAAGGGAGGAAAATGAATAAGTGCCCCCGGGTATAAGTGTGTTTAAGGCGGTGCCTGTACCCAATAAAGATACGAGTGCACTTCCTCCTGTATATAGCGGCTCTGTTCCATCCCGAGCACCATTATTTGCTCCGCAGGTTGGTCCGGGACACGTGGTACCTCTTCCATCATCTATAAAAACATTCCCGGAGATGGTATAAGTAGGTCTTATCCCAAAATCTTTATCAGTAGCATTTGGACAGACCGTGGCATATAGGGGAGGATTATTTGTAGCTGATGGAATATAGCCAGAAGGTACGGTAAGGGTAACAGAGTGTGTTCCGCTTGGAACTGAGGCAGAGTAAAACCCGGAAGTATTTGTACTGTAGTTATTAAGATAGATAAATATGGGGGTAGATACTCCACTGTAGTAGCCACCGTCTCCTGCATCCCGAATGTTATTTCCATTGTAATCTATATAAACAGTACCGGAGATGGTACAGTTGGAAGGCGTATTGGTTGGGGTTGGGGTTGGAGTGGCAGAAGTGGATCTTATTCCGAAATTGACATTAGATACATTCGCAAGTTGAACTACTACGCTTCTCGGATTGGTATTGGGGTTTTCTCCGTTATTGGTTATTGTGTAGCCTGAAGGAACAGTAAGCTCAACGTTGTAGTTTATACCTCCGGCACTTCCGGCAAGGCCTGAAAATGTATAATCTCCTCCCGAATTATTGGTAGGATTCGTGGTACCTATTTTAATTGTAGGAGGAGTCGCAGTATATTTTGGTTCTGTTCCATCCCAAACTCCATTATTTGCAATACCTTCTTCTCCGTTTCCATTATCTCTAAAAACAGTTCCCGAAATGGTATATATACTAGGCACTGGAGTGGGGGTTGGGCCCGACGTGGGGGTAGGAGCTGGGGTTGAAGTAGGAGCTGGGGTTGCGGTGATAAAAGGAGGTTCAAGAGCGTAGTTGACTGTAGCACCGCTTGGGGGGCAAACCGTAGCTGATCGCTGAGCAGGCGTATTTATATGCAATAAGTATCCGTCGGGTATGGGAGAAAGAGTAACATCATATTGGCCGTACGTAAGTCCGGTAAATGAATATCCGGGATTAGTATTATCACAAGAGGTTACTGTACGTGTTGCTGCATCTGCCGTGCAATTTGTAGCCGTTAAAGAGCCATTACCGGAGCGTATAATCGTGGCGACATATCTTAATTCTGTTGGTTCTCGAGCACCATTACCTGGAGTACCTCCTCCTGCCCCGTCATCTATAAAAACATCCCCGGAAATGGTACAAGTCGGCACAGGAGTTGGGGTTGGGGTAAGAGTTGGGGTTGGAGTAGGAGTTAAAGGAGCCACAACCGTGAGAGTAACATCATTATTATTCTCATTGCTTTCCTTGACGTTGTCACCGTAGTCTGCCTCAAAAACCATTGAGTAAGAATTGCCGGAGGCCGGCCAGGAAGTCGTAAACGTGTGGGCTGCGGATGAATTGGTAGCCAGAGTTCCAACCGAAAAAGGATTACTTGCGTTATTTGCACTGCCAAACGCCTCAACAACGGTCGTTGAAGCACCTGCCGATCCCGCACCGATATTGCAGGTATTGAAGGTAAATGTAACGTTTACCCCCGGCGTCACGGTAACGGTATTTCCCAATATTGATCCGCCGGAAACATTAATAAGCGGGTTGGTGCCGCATGAAGTATTTCTAATTACCAAATCCGGCAGGGCAGGAATTGGGGTTGGGGTTGGGGGAATTGGGGTTGGTACAACCGCTGAATAATTTGCTTGTACTGTTTTTGAATCTGTAAGAAGATCATTTACTAAACCAACTGTGCATATATTACCGCTAATTGATCCGCAATTTCCAGTCCAACTGTCGAAATTATAACCTACAAGAGAGTTGGCTGTTAAAGTATTAGAATTACTTATCTCAAAGCCAATTCTGGAATAAGGGGTTGTTCCGCCAATACCGGTTTGTGAACTGGAAATTGAAAAACCGCCAACAGGAAAGCTATTAACGTTAAGTTGCGGGCAGGACCTGTTAGGATTTTGTGCTGTTGAAACATCATTAATTAGACCTTCAAGATATTGCAAAATGGTAGATGCATCAATGGAGTTTACTCGTGACCCACTTGCCGGATGCCCGTGGTCATATACGTCTGCCTGCTCAAATTCATTGGTTGTGAATGGCGGCGTAAGTCCGGCTTCGTGTTCAAGTATCTTAAGTTCGTCATGAAGGGTAACTGTATTCTTTAGCTCGGGTTTTTTATAGCTCGTTGAGTCGGTAAACGCATTCCCGGTTGGAGAGCAAGAAAAAAGAGGTTTTCGCTTTAGAGTGTAACAAACAGGAAAATCGTCTCGAATAAAATTATAGTAGTCCGCAATCATATCTCTGTCTCCAACATCAATGGTTGGGTTTCCCGCCGTAGGTCCTGAATCATTAACGTCTGCGCGATATTTTTCCCTTATATCGAGGGGAACACCAAAAAATAGGTACTGATTAATTTTATCTGTATCCAAAGTACCAATGGCACCGGTATGATCAACGTCTCCAAAATTGTAACATTCGCTAGCCAGCGCCCGCGCATCGGCAAAGGAAGGATTTATTGAAAATAAAGCTAAAACCGTGACCACAAAAACTAACGCCCGTCCGGCAAACGAAATGTTTATTTTATAAAGACTATGCTCATTCATAATAAACTAACCTTTTAATAAATTATGACATCCGCGTTTCTTCGCAATTGCGCATACCACGCGGAAAATCCGAACGCGTCTAACTTTTCGACTTCCATCACTTTTTGTATAAGAAGATCTCTTCGTACGGATCGCATAATGATGGTAATATCCGTATGAAATGTCTCTCGTAGGTCTTTTTCGTACCTCTGCCTATCGCCCTTCCATGATTGATCTATGATTTCTTTCTGAATAAAGTCTTGTGCCTCTTGATCGCTTACTGTTATATTTTTCTTGCCCAAGTACTGCGTAAGAAGTGTTTCTTGAATAAAGTTTTCGAGAGTCGCTCGGGGAAGATCGTTTACAAGCTCTTGCGGCGGCTTCTTACCGGATCGCTTAACATATAAATCTCCGTAATAATATTCTTGGCTCGCAAGTCGCGCTTCATACGCCTTTTTGGGGATTTGCTCGCCGTTTACCACCGCGGGAACCATGGGTTTGGGTTTCTCGGATACTGTTGAAGGAAGATTTTTAGAACTGTAAGGTTTAAAAATAAGAATCGAAATTCCAATAATAACTATAACAAGCAAAGAGATCCGAAAAATTGGTTTTTGTAACAAAACAATAATCCTCCTCTGTCCTTCCGACCCCGCGGGTTGAGCCGTGAACGTACTTTTGTTAACGATTGTGGCCGGAGCGTTTGGTAATGGGGCTGGGGGTGTTGAAGAAGGTGGCGAAGAATTAGCTGGGCTTGCAGGCTGATTATTTATGGGATTAGGCATAAAAGCAAGATAAAAAACTCCTATTTAATTAGAACATACTTATTGGAATAATGTCAATAGCAATGATAAAAAATTAGGGGGTTAGGAGAAGAGATTATAATGCCTAAGGCGATGTTCCAAAATTACCTACGCAAAAACTTACAATCCCTTCTGCAGTGCCAAATTGATAGAAACCCTGATAACAGCCGACTCCAATGCCCTGAGCAATAGGGTCGGTCTTAATAGCATAATGCGGTGGACTATTTAGCCAGCCCTGCATAAAATGCTTTGGAGTAAAAAAATCAGCTGCGGGGTTTGCCACTTCCTCAAGAATTTCACCTACCCCTCCTTGATACCCGTATTTTTCTGCTCTTTGAGTAGGAGTCAGGCCATCAAGATTGTGGTCAAGACGAGGAAAAACATGGTTTGTAATGATATTGTCAAAAAGAAATTCGGCATATTCATTAGCGGCGGATACAAGCGCCGGATCAAGAGTTAGTTGATTAAGTCCTAATTCCTGCCTTTTTTGATTTATCAATTCGGTTATCCCCTCTGCCAATTCATAATTCGGTCCTGGCTCTGGTGTAGGGGTTCTAGTCGGAGCTTCGGTAGGTGTGTACGTTGGAGTTCGAGTTGGGCTTGGAGTTCTCGTTGGGATTCTGGTCGAAGTTCTGGTTGGTGTATTAGTTGCAGTCGGTTTAGCCGGAAGGTCAATCAGACCGGCATTGTATTGCAAAACCAACAAGGCATCTATCGAATTGATGCGTCTATCACTATTAACATCACCAGCCTGGCTACAGGCAGGATTACTAAGCCCTGCATCTTCTTGCAAAATTAGCGCGGCATCGATACTGTTGGTTTGCCCATCACAATTTACATCGCCCGTAGTTGTTTGCCCGGATGCATAAATAGGCGTGTTGACTTCTTCAATTCCTCTGGTAATTCCGAGAACAGCAGTTCCTGCAAAAAGTAATTTTCCTGCAGTGATTCCGGCTTTTTTTATTGGCCCCAAGTGTCTTGTTTCTTGTATGTTTCTCATAACTAATTCAGCCCTATTCTACTTTATCTTATAGTTTTTGTCAAGCTTCATCACTTTTTCCCCAGTCCTTCATCATGATGACCAACTTGAAGAAGTGTAATGGTATTGGTTTCTATAATAAAGGTAAATCGATATGATCGATCAACGCGTCCTTCCCACACATCTGAAAATCCTCCAAGTTTTTTTGCGCGGATGGAAGAATGACGGAGATTTTTTGAGAGAAAGATGATTTGTTTGTCAGTTTTATTTTGAATATTCTTTGGAAGCCTATGGTAATTTTTTACAAATGCCTTTGTCTTGGCGATTTTCATTATTTACCTTTATGCAAGTCTCTAATGAGGGATTCAGCATTTTCATAGACAGTATAGCGACCTTTTTTGTAATCTTCGATCGCTTTTTCATTTGACCATTTCCACCATTCATCGCTTCCGTAAGGTGGCTCTTCTTCAAAAAGTTTTGTTTTAATAGCTTTTATTTCTCTAGTAAGCCTATCAAGGCGACTTAGAATTTCCTCAATTGTTTTTGTAGGAACGGTGATTGTCTGACCCATATTGCTATTATTGTAGTGTATTTTTTCTTGGAAAGTCAAGCAAAAAAAATGTGGTTTTGACTGTTTTATTTGTTATTATTTTTTGTCTTTGGGGTAGAAATGAAAGAAATGGGAAGGATTCGGAGATGGGAAGAAAGCCAAAATAATTAAGAGTTCCGAAGATAAGGAGCAGTACAAAAATAACGGAAAATACTTCAACTAAACCAACCTCCAAAAAAAGAAGCCCGTTGAATTTCTTCTTTGGAGCAGGCTGTGGTGTTTGAGGAGACTGATTTGTGTCCATTCTTTTATGGTAGGGGAGAAGACCGAAGATGTCAAGACTAGCTGCTAGCAACTAGTGACTAGCCACTAGTTTCGTAGCCGGGGAAGAAGTCGAGTTTTATGTTTAGGGGCTTAACCCCTAACCCCTTCAGGATTTTTTCAATCGATTCGACAAAAGGTTCGGGACCGGAAATGTAGAAATTGAGAGTTGAAAGTTGAGAGTTGAAAGTTGAAAATGCTTCTTGATCAATGCGATCGGGACTTATGAAATATTTTATTTTGAAATTAGGATTTCTTTGGACAAGCGACTCTAGTTCCTCTTTAAATACGACATCTTCATCCCTATTCGCATATAAAAGTTGAACATTTATGGGAAAGCTTTTCAAAATCCATTTGAAGAAGAATTGAGCGAAATGGAGTTATTCCGATTCCACCTGCAATAAAAATGTAGTTTTTCCCAAGATCATCAATAGTAAAATCGCCGTCGGGTCCTGATGCCGTAATTCTGCCGCCAATTTTCATTTCCGTCAAAGATTCTTTAAAAGAACTTGAAGGCCTGCTAATTCTTGTAGTTATCATAATAAAATCCTCAAATGGGGTAGAGGAGATTGTAAAGTAACGGGTTACACCGCGATTATCCGGATTATCGTTAGGAAAAGTATAAAACAAATATTGTCCCGCCCGCCACTTAATAGGTTCATCCGTTTTGAAAATAAAAGAGAAAACGTCTGCGGTTTCTTGTTTTTTCTCAAAAAAGGTAAGCAACATAAACTTTATCGTTCGGAACTAAATTTTTTCTCGGACCAGCAATCCGCTTGTCGTCCAGCGAAAAAATTTGCTCCTCGCTTTTGTCAAATCATATCATGCATTCAACTTTGAATTGGCGAATTTACCACTGAGGAATATTATATCATTGTCAATCGTCAAAATAATTTGTTATCATGGAGTTGTGGCACCTATTTTTTTGGATATAACAATAATCACAGGGCTTGCTGCATTTTTTTCTATAATCTTTAGAATCTTAAGACAGCCTGCAATTTTAGCTTATATTCTAACAGGTATTATTTTGGGCCCACTGGCAATTGGGAGAATAAATAATCCAGAAGTTGTGAGATCTCTTTCCGAGATAGGACTAACCCTCCTTCTTTTTATGGTTGGACTTGAATTAAAGTTGTCAGAATTAAAAGTCGTTGGAAAGGTCGCATTTATTACCGGAGTAGGTCAGATTGTTTTTACCTCAATTATCGGATTTTTTATATCTTTAATGCTTGGATTTGATGTTATTGCCTCCGTTTATATAAGTATTGCTTTAACATTCTCGAGCACAATTATTATTGTTAAACTTTTGTCGGACAAAAGAGATTTAAAAAGCCTTTATGGAAAGATATCGGTAGGTTTTTTATTGGTGCAGGACTTCGTTGCCATATTGGCCCTAATTTTTCTTTCAGGCTTTAATACAGGTAGCATTTCAATAGGCCCAGGAGAATTTGTTTTGGTTATTATAAAAGGCATTTTGCTTTTTGCCGGAGTAATATACCTAAGCAAAGCTATTCTCCCTAAAATAGTTGAAAATATACCCCATAGCTCGGAAACGCTTCT
>Ga0209541_10007338_pt1 | contig 18576 bp, 20 predicted proteins | sample RifCSPlowO2_01_FD_184027 | JGI IMG/M metagenome (GOLD analysis project Ga0209541, IMG submission 184027) | Groundwater microbial communities from Rifle, Colorado - Rifle CSP2_plank lowO2_0.1 (SPAdes) (version 2) | ecosystem: Environmental > Aquatic > Deep subsurface > Groundwater | place... | reverse complement strand
CGTGGTTCGCCCCTTCAATCTTCACGGATGTCACCGCCGCGCCAGGAAGCGAGGAAAGGATTATCCGCCTGAGGGAGTTGCCGAGCGTGTGGCCGTAGCCGGGGTATAAGCTGTCTATTTCATAGACGCCCGTGGGCCCCTCCTCGCGGACTATCTTCGGTTTTGACGGAAGAATGATGTTGTAATCAGGCATAAGGTAAAAAATTTAAATGTTTAAATATTTAAATATTTTTTAGCGTCCGTAGAACTCAAGCACCGAGGTCAAGTCCACCGCTTCTCCCCCGACGGCAGTTGGCGGTGATTTCACGGTTCCTTCTTGACCCGTCTCGTCCAGAGTAAGCCACTTCGGCGGCGTGTATTCTTTGAGCCGCGAAGCAGTGTCGGCAAAAAGCGTCTTCCCCTTACTTTCCTTCCTCACGCCGACAGTGTCTCCCGGGCGTACCCCTGCAGAGGGAATCGTCACTTTTCTGCCGTTGACGACGATATGTCCGTGCGACACCATCTGTCGCGCAAGTGCGCGACTTTTCGCAAGCCCGAGCCGGAACACCACATTGTCAAGCCGTGATTCAAGCGTTCGGTAGAGATAATCGGCGGGGTTCACGCCTTTTTTCAGAGCTGCCTCGCGAACATAGCGCGCGAACTGCCGTTCACGCACATTGTAGGTAAAACGCGCCCTCTGTTTATCCAAAAGTTGTGTGCCGTATTCCGACATCGCGCGACCCCCCTTTTTTCCTCTGCCCGTTCCGCGTCCCCCACGCTGTTTTGCTTCCGACGCGGCAAGGAAACGAGGGCTCTCGCATTTGGAAAACACCGCCCCGCCAAGGCGCCTGCAGATTTTAAATTTCGGTTGCTTGTTCATGAAATATCAGATGCTAATCTACGAATTGATGCGAATGATACGAATGGCTACAAATGTGACATTTTAAATATTCGTATTCATTCGTTGCATTAGTATTCATTCGTATATTTGTATCTTTTATTTTTATACCCGCCGCGCGCGACGCGGACGCGGGCCGTTAAAAGGAATTGGCGTTTCGTCGCGAATGGAAGAGATTTCTATCCCCTTTGATGCAAACGAACGGAGCGATGACTCCCTGCCGGACCCGACCCCTCGGATGATGACATTGACGCCCTTCATGCCGACTTGCTGAGCGCGTTCGCCGAGGAGCTCGCCTACTTTTGCCGCAGCGAAGGGTGTGCCTTTCTTCGTACCCTTAAAGCCGAGCGCGCCGCTTGAAGACCACGAGAGTGCGTTTCCTTCTCTGTCGGCAAGAATCATGCGCGTGTTGTTATAGGTTGATTGTATGTACAGCGTGCCATAGGTTACTTTCTTTTTTGCGGCACGCGAAAGCGCGCGCGCTTTGAGCTCGGAATCAAACCCTCCTCCTTTCTTTTGAACTGTCCGTTTCTTTCCCATGCCAAATTTAAACGAATGAGTTTTTTAACGAGTGAGTATTAAATTTGCGCACCCGCACACCAGAACGAGGCATTGTTTTTATTGTGTCGTTCTCTGCGGTGTGTGCGTGTTTTGCTTCTTGTTGCCTCGATTGTTTCTTCATTACAATCATTTCTGAAAACACAATGATGCCTCGTTTGGTGTGCGGGTAAGGTTTGGCGAGACGCCGTCTCTACTCTGCTTGGGCGCAGAACAGAGACGGCGTGCCAAACGCTTACTTCTTCTCCACCTTTCTCTTGCCGGACCCCATCGTGTTGCGGACATTCCCCCGAACCGTTCGAGAGTTCGTCTTGGTGCGTTGTCCACGCGCCGGCAGGCGCCGCGCATGCCGCGACCCGCGATACGCACCGATGTCTTTCAGCCGCTTGATGTTCGCGCTTACTTGTCTTTTCAGGTCTCCTTCTATTTTGAATTGTTCAATGGCGCGGCGAATCTTATTTTCGTCGTCAGTTGAAACCTCGGTCGGCTTCGCCCCTTCGGCAACGCCCGCTTCACGCAAAATTGCCCGAGCACGCGAACGACCGATGCCGTAAATCGTCGTGAGCCCGAACTCAAGCCGTTTCTTTTCTGGGATAGTGATGCCGGAAATACGCATGCCAAATTTAAACGAATGAGTGTTTTAACGAGTGAGTATTAAATTTGAGCACCCGCACACCAGAACGAGACATTGTTTTTATTGTGTCGTTCTCTGCGGTGTGTGCGTGCTTCGCTTCTTGTTGTCTTCTATTGTTTCTTCATTACAATCATTTCTGAAAACACAATGATGCCTCGTTTGGTGTGCGGGTAAGGTTTGGCGCGAAACGCCATTTCTATCTCGCTCGCGCGGAACAGAAATGGCGTGCCAAACGCTTATCCTTGTCTCTGCTTATGCTTCGGGGTCGTGCATATGACATGGAGCCGCCCTTTCCGGCGAACCATCTTGCACTTTGCGCAAATCTTTTTTACTGAAGCGCGGATTTTCATGAAAAAGAAGATACTAATCTACGAATGTATTCGAATGATGCTAATGGCTACGAATACCACTCCTTCCTTTATTCGTAGACATTCGTTGATTCGTATCCATTCGCATATTGGCATCATTTTTTACATCCTCCTCACAATCCGTCCCTTGCCACCATAGGGGTCAATCTCCACAACCACTTTGTCGCCAACAAGGACCTTTATGCGGTACATCCGCATCTTCCCCGCAAGATAGGTGAGAAGTTCTTCCCCGTTATCAAAACGAACACGAAAAAACGCGTTGGGCAATGCCTCTATGACTACCCCCGTTTGTTTTTCGTTGTTTTTCTCAGCCATTATGATGACTATCCATAGTAACAGAGCGGGCTTATCCCTGTCAACCCCGTACGAAATCTCCATATATTTCTTACCTATCCGCTCAAAAAGCCGAAGGCGGGTTCGTTTGAGAACGATGGAAGACCGCTTACCTCCGCTGGATTATCGTACGGGGTCAACGAGGGGCTTTTTCCTTACTACACTACCCCCTTATTCGCCCTCCTCAAGCACGCTTTCTATCACGATATCCTCTGTATCCCCCGGGAAAGAGCGTTTCCAAAATGGACGGAAGGTGACTTCGGCGCGCATGACGCTCGGAAAGCCGACGAGGACCGCGGCAAGCTCGCTCTTTCCGACATCCCGCAATTTTTCCCGAAGATTTTCCGCGTCAAATTCCCATACGAGCTGGGGCTTTCCCTTGAGGGTAAAAGAAAACTGCGCGTCGTCAGCGGGACTGTAATTTACTTTATCTATAATCTTAAAATCCATTTCTTCAAGATTCTCTACGGTAATGTGCGCACCTTCCTCCGCATAGGAGAGTTTTTCGGCAAGAAAGTTTTCAATCATTTCTTTTTTGAAAAGTAATCCGTAGAGTTTCGCGTTCACGACAATCGTCGCCACCTCATTCTTTGCTTCCGCCTTCGGTGGAATGGCCTCGTCCATCACCACGAAAACCGCGTCATCAAAAAGAACGAAGTCAGCGGGCTTTTCGGCGTGTGCGCGCGCAAGGAGGGTGTTCTCCGTTTCTTTCGCAAGTTCGGCGGTTACCGCGCGAAACTCCTCGTCGCTGACGGTTTTTTCCTCGCCGGAAAATCCTCCGGAGATTTCCGTTTTACTCCGCGCGTAGAATTTCGCAAAGCGCGGAGTCCCCTTAAACCCGGGAACAGTAAAGTCGGTGAGCCCTGCATTATACGGCGCTCCGGGTTCTTCCGCATAGACAATCGCTTCTGCCGACCCGGGAACCGTTTTCCCATCAACCACCTTCTGTCCGGGAACAACGATGGACTCGTGTATCCGGTAAATCTTTCCTCCCGCGGATTCAAAGCGCGTATTTTTTATCAGCCGTTGGCTGGCGGCATCAAAATCATTGTAGACGACGACGGTACCGAAGGCGCGGCGCTCTACATGGAGCACCGCGGCCGCACGAACCTCGCGGGATTCCGAACCGGAAAGCTCCATCAGCTCAAAAGGAAGAACATTCTTCCCCTCCTCCGCCACTCCCTTCCGCGCGACAATAATAGAATCAAACGAGGCGGTTTTTTGTTTGGGAACAATCTTGAGCGTCGCTTTCTCAAAAAATGAAGAAAAGGCAAAGACGAGGACGACGACGGCAACCACTGCTGCACCCCATAACATCCCTCGCCATCTTTTCCGCGGAGAAGAAACGGGTCCGAGGGGAAAACGCACCGACGAAGAGGGACGCCCTCTTTCCTCTCGCCCGGAAGCAGCGGGGCGGGGCGGGGCACCCGCATTCCGGAACACAACCGTGCTCCGCGGAGAAATTCTCTGCGGGATTTTACTTCCCGGCCGCTCAACTATAATATCCTGAATTTTTCGGGGAGGCATTGAAATTAAGTGTAAACCGCAAAGCGCAAAACGCAAAGAAAAAATACAGAACCTACAATCGTATCGACAAAACCTGGAGCGCGGTTATTTCAAAAAAAGTCGCTCCGCACGCCTTGTCTTACGCTCCACTCTATCGCTCGAGGGCTTCACCATGCGCAATTTTCTCCAAAAAAAGCGCGTCTATCATGAGGAACGGGTCTTTCTCCACTCCCGGACCGAAAACGACCCGCGGTGCAAGCGCCGTAGCGTCCGCCACATTCACAACAAATGGCTTTGCGGCGAGCGTGTATTGGTACAACTCCTCATTTTGTATTCCTCTTTTCACCCACGGGGAGACAACGCTGTCTGCCGCGACAAAGACAGAGTGCGGAAGAAATGCTTCGCCAGCGATGTGCGTCAAACTCTCCTCAAACTGCTTCATCCATTGTGACTCCATCTGGAGAAGCGCGGGACGAAACCGCGCCGCGAGCGCATCATTCCCTTCTTCCTTCGTGTGAACCGCAAGAAAAGAGAACGCCTCGTCAAAAGAGACCCCTGCCTCGCGCGCGAGCGTCCGCGCAAAAAAATTTCTCCCGAGCGGATACGAAACGGATGCGGTGAGCCGATTGTTCCGTACCACCGAAATCTCGGTTACTTCTCCGCTCACATCAACAAGCAAAAAATCTTCGGCGACTCCTTCGCTGTCGCGTATTGCGGAGAAAAACGCCAGCAGGAAAGAGTGCGTTTTTATTTCGTCGGCGTGCATGACGCGCATAATACGCCCGGAAAAACGGGCAAGGGTTTTTTCTTCCGCGAGGGCGGTGTAGAGCGAAAACTCAAGGTCGTTGCCGCTTTGCCCGTATGGAGCATCCGTCTCATAACCGTTTACCGAAAAAGAAAGTATCTGGTTTTCCAGCGCGACAAACGGCGAATGGGTTCCCTCTCCGCCGACCCGCGCCGTAATCGCCTTCTTCTCCTTTTCAAGAACCCGCTCAATCATGCCGTGCGTTACCGCAAATGGGTGGTCGTGGTGGATCCGTACCGTGTCTATCTGCGATGCATACCACGGCGCGGCGACAAAGCAGTAGGGAGTTCGGGGGAACCGTCCGTTCCATCCTGCGGCGGCAAGCCGTTTTTTCCCCAGAGAAAGAAGGTCTTCCGCGACGGCCTCGACCGCCGTTTCAAGGAGCCCGGCGAGCCGTTCCATGCTCACTTCCTCAAGCGGACGAAGCCACCGCCGCGTACCGTGCACAATAAACGGGCGTTCGCCGGGCGAAAGCAAAACGAGCGCGCCTCCGACAGAAGTCCCGCCGATATCAAATATGATGTGAGGAGTTTTTCGTGGCTCTGCCGTAAATGCGCCGAAGAACATAGCTTCAGTATATCATCAACCCGCGATTTCCCCTGTGGACGAGGTGCGCGTGAGAATATTTAAATGTTTACGTATTTACACTTTTTCTATCCCTGTCTCACTTGCTCTTCCCTCCATTGCGTCAAAAATCTGGTCAAGATTGCCGGCAAAGATACCTTCAATGTTGTGCCAGCTTTCTTTGATGCGATGGTCGGTGACCCGGTCCTGAAGAAAGTTGTAGGTGCGGATTTTCTCGCTTCGGTCTCCGGTGCCTATCTGGTCCTTCCGATCGGAGGATAGTTTGCTCGCGGTGTCTTCTTCCGCAAGCGTCTCAAGTTTTGCCAAAAGAATGGACATCGCGCGGTCTCGGTTTTTGAGCTGGCTTCGTTCACTCGTCGCGCGGACAACGGTGCCTGTTTGCTTGTGGAGTATCCGCACCGCCGTCTCTACCTTGTTCACATTTTGTCCGCCCGGTCCTCCCGCCTTGGAAAAAGTTACTTCAATATCCGCAGGGTTTACCGTAACGGTCTGCTTCGCACGGATGGGAAGGACGGCGATAGAGGCGGTGGAGGTGTGAATGCGGCCTGATTTTTCCGTTACCGGAATGCGCTGGATGCGGTGCACGCCGGTCTCAAACCGTAGCTTCCGCCAGACATCATCACCCCTCATCTCAAACGATGCTTCCTTGTACCCGCCAAGTTCGGACGGCGAGGTATCCACTTTCTTGAATGACCAGTTCTGTTTCGCGGCATACCGCTCATACATAAGCGCAAGCATTTCCGCAAAAAGCGCGGCCTCCTCCCCGCCCGCCCCCGCGCGCACCTCAAGCACGACTTCACGGGGAAACGCCTCTTCCTTTTTTTCCGCCGCGACAATCTCCGCCATCTGCTTCACGAGCTCTTCTTTCCGCGCGCCCACCTGCGACAATTCCTCTTCTGCAAGCTCTTTCAAGCCGGGCTCCCGCAGAGCGGTATCCTGCAGTTCCTTCTCTTCGCGGGCGAGCTTCTCGTACGCGCCCGCGAGAAAACTGGTCTTGGGGTTTTTCTTGTACGGTTCTAAGTCCATGTTTCAGATTGGAGGTTGGAATTGAGGATTTGGGATTTGGAATCTGGAAAAACAAAAAGGTTGGCGAAACGGGAAGTTGGAATTCAAGATTCCAAAAATGCGGGCTCTGCGCCCGCATTTTTTACTTTTTCGTTTTGGCGGCGCTTTTCTTTTGGGTCTTTTGAGGAGTTTTTGTCTTTTTGCCGGTTGCAAGCGCCTCTTTTTTCGCAGACCCCGCTTTTTGCCGTGCGCGGAACCGCTCCACACGACCCGCCGTATCCATCACCTTGTCCTGTCCGGTATAAAACGGGTGGCATGCGCTGCAAATTTCAACTTCTATCTCCTCGCGCGTTGAACCGACGGTAAACTCGTTACCGCAGGCGCATTTCACTTTCGCGTTTGGATGATAGGTTGGATGGATGTCGGTTTTCATAAGGGGTTATTCAAGCGTTTATCGTATATAGAGAGTATACACCACTTTCATGACTGGGTCAAGCAACACGAGATTATAGCGCAAAGCGTAAAACGAAAAATGCAAAACAACAACGGAAAATTTAAAATACTTTAAGTTTTGAATTGTTGTTTTGCGCTTTGCGTTTTAACTTTTGAGTTTACTGTCTTTGGAGTATATCTATCTGCCTCTGATATTTTCCAGCAAGCGCCATCACTTCATCCCCGTAGAATGCATACGCGGGCTTTGTGGCATTCTGCCATCCGGCAAAATATCGCAGTGCGGCAAGCCGTTCCGCAGAATAAGTCCCCTTGTCGGCGCCGTTATCGCCCAGGAGGAGCGCGGACGCCATAAACGCGTCGTACGGGTCCCACGGATTCGGTGGCGCATGCCCGACGACGGCGGCAATCCGGTTTTCATAAAGTATCCATGTAGAAGGAATGAATTGGGCGGGGCCCATAGCGCCCCCCCAGCCATACCACGGTTTTTTTGATACCGGCATTGCATCGGGGTCAAAGCCGAGCCGCCGGGTAATGTCCAAGAATATCGGCGCATCCCGGTCCGGATGCATATCGGTCCGCCAGTGTCCGGTGCCAACATTTTCTCCGAGGTTTGATTCCTCGGCGATGACGCCCAAGATAAGGGCGGCGCGCACCCCCGTCTTCTCCCCTGCCTTATTCGCGTAGTCAAGCGCCTTTTCAAACGGAATCGCCGATGACCCGCGGAGCGCAAAGAGTTCGCTCCGTATGGCGGCGGCATCGCGTTCTTTTTCCTGAACAATTTTCTGATACTGCGCTTCTTCGCCCTTTGACGCGGCGAGAATCTCCCGTTTTTGCGCCTTATCCGCTTCTACGCTTTTCTTCTGAAGCTCCTGCAAAGACCGCAACTCCTCCTGCTCAAACTGCTTTCCCTCCAAAACCACCTGTTCCTTTTTTGTTTCTCTTCGCGACGAGTCAAGCTCGGCAAAAGACCCCTGAAGCGCCACCTTGATTGCCGCGAAGGATTCAACATCGCGGAAAAACTCCGACAAGTTGGCGTTGGACAAAACAACCTCAACAAGGGAGAACGAGTCCAGACGATTCGTCTTGCGGAGAAGCTGTGCGAGAGAATCTTTTTCGCGCGCAATTTTACCCGAAAGAAAAGAAACGGTTGCCTCTTTGCTTGATATGTCGGCGGAAAGTTTTTTAATCGCAATGTCACGCGCTTTTATGGAAAGTGTCGCGGCTTGTATTTTAGCGTCAAAAATAGCGATGTCCCGCTCCAAAGAGATGGACTCCCTCTGCTTCGCTTGGAGAATATCCCGTTGCACGCCGACTTCCGCTTCTATGGCGGCAAGCTCGCGCTCAAGCTCCGCCCGCCGCGCAAGCACATCGCTTGAAGAGACCTGCGCAAAAAGGAGGCTGGGGAGAAGCACTGCCATGATAGACAGCAAGAAAATAGTTTTAGAGAGGAGGGACATGATTTAAGCGCAAAGCGTAAAACGAAAAATGCAAAACAACAACGCAAAATTCAAAATATTTTAAGTTTTGAATTGTTACTTTTCGCTTTGCGCTTTACCTTTTGCATTTCCTTATTTAAGCGCAAAGCGTAAAACGAAAAGTGCAAAACAACAACGCAAAATTCAAAATATTTTAAGTTTTGAATTGTTGGTTTTCGCTTTGCGCTTTGCCTTTTGCGTTTCCTTTTTATTATACCCTCTCCCCTCCAAAAACGAGAGCCCGCCGCCCCGCTCTAGGCGTGGCGGCGGTGCCGGAAGTGGACAAAAGCAGCCGATTACTTTTTCTCGGGACTTTTCTTCGCCGTCTCTTTTTTTCCTCCGGGGGAGGATTTGCCTCCGGCAGACGCCGTCCCTTCTCCTTCTCCCTCTGCACCTTCCTCCTCTTTCTTTCCTTTCTTCTCTACTTCAATGGCGGTGGCATCAAACGCTTTTTCCTCAACAACCTCTTCGGGCGCCGCTTCCGCGACAAGGGCGACTATCTCCCCTTTCTCGGCAAGCACGGTGATTCCCGGAGGGACCGGCAGGTCGCGCACCAAAATACGACTCTCAAGCGTCGTAAGCGGAGAGAGGTCAACAACGATTTCCGAAGGGAGGTCCTTGGGGAGCCCCGAGACCTCCACCTCGTAGATGACCTTCACGAGCGTTCCGCCAAACTCTTTTACCGCAGGGGCAACCCCCGTGAACTCAAGAGGCACCGAAACCTCCACGACACGGTCGGACTCTACGACATAGAAGTCGGCGTGGACTGGTTCGCCACGAACCGGGTCAAAGGCAACATCGTTGATAAGCACCAAGAGACCTTCTTTCTCCGGATACACGAGGGAGATAACCGATGACTCACCCGCCTCCCTCCACACCTTCAAGAAATCCTTGTACGGGACAGCCACCGGCGTTGACTTTTCTTTCCGCCCATAAAAAACAGCGGGGAGGAGTCCTTTTCCCCGTTCTTCCTTGAGTTTTTTTCCGAAAATAGTGCGTTTTTCTGCGGAGAGCGAAAGCATGACAAGGATAATAGCATCTCCGCAAGAAAAAGCAACAACAGGGGGCGTGCTATGGGTCCTAATGGATTAGGTGCGGTGGCGACTCCCCCGAAAGCGCCGCGATGATGTTTTCCGCGGCGACGCGGGACATGGCGCCGCGCGTTTCCTCGGTCGCCGAGGCAAGATGCGGGGTGAGTACCACATTCGGGAGTGCCACGAGTCCTGCCGCGAGCGCGGGTTCGTTCTCAAATACATCAAGTGCCGCGGCGCGGATTATTCCGTTTTTCAACGCTTCAACCAGCGCCGCTTCATCAACGACCGGACCGCGGGAGGTGTTTACAAGGATAGCGGTTTTCTTCATGAGCGCGAGCGCTTCCTGGTTTATGAGATGCCGCGTCGCGGGGAGGAGCGGTACATGGACGGAGACGAAGTCCGCCTCGCGGAGGAGCGCCTCGGGCGTCTCACGGAACTCCGCGCCGTATTCTTTTTCAAATGCTTCATTTCGTCTGATGTCGTAATAAAGCACCTTCATTCCAAACCCCCGTGCGCCGTGCTCGGCAACGCGCGAGCCGATGCGCCCAAGCCCCAAGACACCGAGCGTCTTTCCGCTCATGTCGGTCCCCAAGAGAAGCTCCGGCGCCCAGCCCGTGTAGCGCCCCGCGCGGGTGAACGCGTCGCCTTCGGCAATTCGGTGCGCCGCGGAAAGCATCAGGGCAAAGGCGTGTTCGGCAACCGTGTTCGTGAGCACATCCGGCGTATTGGTTATCGCGACCCCCCGCTTTTTTGCTTCGGCGATGTCTATGTTGTCAACACCGACGGCATAGTTCGCAAAAATCTTTGCCTTTGGCGTGGCGTCATACACTTCCGCGTCTATTTTGTCCGTGAGAAGGCAAAGCACCGCGTCATATGGCTTTTCCTTAAGCGCCGCGACAAGCTCCCCGCGCGAGAGAACGCCGTCCTTTTCGCTCACCACCACTTCATACCCCCTCTCTCGCAGGAGAGCGGGACCTTCGTCGGGGATTTTGCGAGTGATGAAAATAGAGAGCATAAAAAACTCAAAAGGTAAAACGAAAAATGCAAAACAACAACGCAAAATTCAAAATATTTTAAGTTTTGAATTGTTGTTTTTCGCTTTGCGCTTTACATTTTGCGTTACATAAATCCGGTGAATAACTTAACCCTCTCCTCCACCACACTCCGCACCGCCTCCTTCGCGCCCTGAAGCAGCTTATACGGCGCGACCTCGTTCTCGTCTCCGCTAAGCGCGGCTTTTACCGCGTCGCGCCATGCTTTCCGTATTTCCGTATTGATATGCACAATCGCCATCCCCGCCCGTATCGCATTCCTAAAGTCATCATCGGTAATGCCGGACCCGCCATGAAGCACCAAAGGAACACCAGCCGCTTCGCGGATAGACGCGATTCGCGAAATGTCCAATGCCGGATTCGCGGCATGTTTCAACATTCCATGAAGATTGCCGACGGAAGGGGCGAGGAGGTCAACGCCGGTTTTTTCCACATATTCCGCCGCTTGTTCCGGTGCCGTCATCGCCGCAGAAAGAATATCGGTGGGGATTTCATCAAGAAGTTTTGACGAAGTGCCAATATAGCCGAGCTCGCCTTCAACGACAATCTGCGGATTCACGCTCCGCGCGTATTCTACGCACCGCTTTGTTATCGCCACATTTTCTTCAAATGACTTTTCCGCGCCATCAAAAATAACGGCATCAAAACCGGCGTCCACGACTTCTTTTACCGCCTCAAACGAATACGAGTGGTCTGCATTCAAAAAAACCGGATGCCCGTACTCTTCGCGGATGCTTTTGACGAGCGCTACTACCTGTCGCACCCCGATGAAACTCCTCTCTCCCTCCGACACGCCGATGATGACCGGTTCCCCCGCCTCCCGCGCTTCGCCCGCCGAAGCTTTCGCGAAGGATTGGGCCGCATCAACAATACTCCATAAAACTTCAACCGTGGAGATATTGAAATGTCCGATTGCTTTCTTTGCAGCCACTGCTTCGGCAATGTATTCGCGCAACATTTTCATGTAAGGTATTGTAGCAAGAAAATTCTCGCGCACAAAAAGCCCCTCCTCTTCATTCAAAGAGGAGGGGTGGGTTTTCATTTCCGAAAGAAGGAAGCGAGCATTCTCACGAGCGCCCACGCGACGATGCCAACGACCCCCGCGGAGCCGACCCAGAGAACCATCGCGAGCGCTCCGTATTCAACCGTGAAAGGGACGCCCGTCATGTCAAAAAGTGTCTTATAGATGGCGGGCATTCCCCCGAAGACCGCGAGGGCTACAAACCCAACGACAACACCGAGGGCGACGGCGATGAAGTTCACGAACAGCGTGCGTTTTCTTTCCTTGTGTTTCCGGCGTGCATCGCCAAGCATGGTGTCCTCCGTTCTTTGTGGATGTGTAAAAGCCTCCCGTCATTATATCAAAAACATCCGCGCCAGAGGAGAATTGACAAATATCGTAGAAACATGGTATTAATGACGAGAGACGCGCGTCCTCTTTCCCACAACACATACAGGAGTTCTCTTATGGACCGCCCCATACGACCTCTTCCCCACAACCCCATACGACAGCGGATATTCCTTTCCGCGTTCCTTGCGATTGCCTTATCCGCGCTCTGCCTCGTGCTCCTTGAGTACGCGGGCGTGCGCACCCCACCCACTGCCCGCTTGTCTGTCTGGGCAGAAAGTATCCTCACAAGCATCCCGGAAACATATGGGGTTCCCGCGGTCATCCTCTGCACGCTCGGCATCTTCGCCTTTCTCCTGTGCATGCTCCGCTTTATCCGTAGGTCGTCACTCACGCCAAACGACCTGCTCGTTGCCGCGCTTGACGGTGCTGGGGGCGGTTTACTGCTTAGCTTTGCGACAGATTTCGTCATCCCCCGAGAGAACGCGCTCTTCGTCCTTATCTTCTTCTTTTTCCCCGTCGCGAGCATGCTTATGACGCTTTTCCTGCGAGACGCGCGCGAGAGCGCGCTTGCGAGCGCCGCGCTTGCCGTGGGCGCACTCTTCGTTCTTGGCTTAAGCGCCGACTTCGGCGTGAGTGCGGCTGCCACGGGGCTCGTCTTCTCTTTCGCGACCATCGCGGTAATCACTATCTTCTATATCTTGGCTACCGCGTTTGGCCCCACTCGTCGCAACAACGCATGAGCTTCCAACGAACCCCTCGGCGCTTCCGGCGCCGCGGGGCTTTTTTTTGTGTTGTTTTCGGGGTACGATAAAAGCGGTATCTACCGCGGGGCAAAACTCCGCAGAGATGCGCATCCCCACTATGAACAATTTTGACTTCGTCGCCATCGGCGACATCACAACCGACGCCTTCATAAAACTCAAGAAAGAAAACACCCGCGTCCTCTGCGACGCGAGCGGGCGCAAGTGCCAGATATGCATGAACTTCGGCGACAAGGTGGAGTACGAGTCCGTCACCGAAGTATATGCGGTGGGCAACAGCCCGAACGCCGCCGTCGCGGCAGAGCGCTTGGGGCTCCGTTCGGCGCTCGTGACGAATCTCGGCGATGACGAGCGCGGCACGAGAAAAATAGAGCAACTCAAAAAAGAAGCCGTCGCGACCGATTTTGTAAAAGTGCACGCGGGAAAAGAGAGCAATTACCATTTCGTCCTTTGGTATGAGGAGGAGCGTACTATTCTCGTGAAGCACCACGAGTATCCGTACGAGATGCCGGACATCGGCGCCCCGCAGTGGGTCTACCTCTCCTCGCTCGGCGAAAACTCACTCCGTTTCCATCATGCGATTGCCGACTACATAAAGAAACATGACGGAACAAAACTCGCGTTTCAGCCGGGCACTTTCCAGATAAAGCTCGGCGCCGAAGCGCTCAAAGACATCTACGCGGTCTCCGAACTTTTTTTCTGTAATCTTCAGGAGGCACAGCGGATTCTCGGCACCGAAGAAAAAGACGCGCGCGCGCTTCTTTCGCGACTCCGCGCGCTGGGGCCGCGCGTCCCCGTCATCACCGATGGTCCGAACGGCGCATATGCCCTTGACGGCACGGAGGTGTGGCACATGCCCATGTACCCCGACCCCGCACCGCCCGTAGACCGCACGGGCGCGGGAGACGCGTTTGCCTCCACCTTCACGACGATGCGCGCGCTCGGAAAAAGCATCCCCGAGGCGCTCCGCGCGGCGCCCATAAACGCCATGTCCGTCGTGCAGTTCGTTGGCGCCCAGGAAGGACTCCTCACGAAAGAAAAAATTGACGAGTGGCTCGCAAAAGCGCCGGATGGATACGAACCAAGAAAGATTTAGGGTGCTTACAAAAAACATCCCCCCGAGGGGGGATGTTTTTTGAATGAGCCGCTTTACCCCGAACACATGGCGGCTAAATACCCAATTGCGTCCGTACCTGTACCGCCTTTGCTTCGGCGTCCTTTTCCATCGGCATTTTGTCATGAATCTCTTTCATGTCATTGGAAGAAAAAGGAGGCGTGACGAGCGCAGTCCCGAGGTCTTTGAACCACATCTTCGCGTATGCTTCGCGCCCGCCGACTTTGTAGCATTGTTCCGTATGGGCAAGCTCGTGGAGAAGCCAGCGCATTGAAGATGCGGTAAGGGGGGTGTTTTTCGCTATCGCGTCCGTCATATCCTTTGAGCTGAAGTATATTTTTGTGCAATCGGTTATCGCGGTGTTGCTCAACCGGCTTGCGTGTCCATAACGCACTATGTTGAGATTGTTTGCGTAATACGGGTCAAGTTTTTGAATCAGGGCGTAGGGCATCGCTTTCATCTGGACGCCTGAACTCATCAAACTCATGAAAGTTTTGTAGAGGTCGTAGGTTGTGGGAACGCTGATTGCGGGAAGGGAAAGCGTCCAACCGCCAAAACGAAACGAAGTACCGGCATACGCAGGAGCCGCAAGGGCAAAAAAGAGGAATATCGCCGCGAGCGAGCGAAAGAGGTTGTTTTTCATGTTCACCATAGTACCACTACACGAGAAAAAAGCAAGGCGGTTGTCCATAAAACAAAAAGAGGGGCTCGCGTGAACCCCTCGCACTAGTTGAGCGCCCTCATACTCTGCGGCGCGTGAAAAACCTTTTTCTGCGCAATGCGTTTCTTTGGCCAATACCGGAGCACTTCCCCGATGAGTTCCGCGACACCCGTATGGTCGGTTGCGACGGAATGGAGGGTGAACGAGTTGCCCGTGAAATCATCCGTGCCGCCCGCAAACACGACACGCTTCCGGTCCGGTTCAAGCACGCTCACGAAACTCAAGAAAATCCTTCCCTGTCCCGTGTCGCTTGAAAACTCCGTTTCCCCGAAAACTCCTTGCATGTGGGTGAACTTTTCTTTCTGTATGAGCGAGAACAAGCCGCGCCGGTATATCGCAAGGAGAAAGAGGCGAAGCTCTCGCACACACATTTCGTCGTGCGCAAAAAAGTGCGCGAGGAAGCGTTCGCGGAACAGGCCGTTTTTTCCGGCGAGTCCCCGCCCGGTGGCGGACGCGGCGCCTACGGCGGAAAAAATATCGGCAAAGATGTCCGCTACCTCAAGCACCGTATTCTCACGCGCAAGACGCATATTCTCCGAAAGACCGCGCGGGTCCGCAACATCCATGAGCGGCACCCCGAAACTATTGCGGTACCGCAGGCGGAATTGCACGAAAACCCCCTCTGGTCCCGTACGCAACATGTCAAACCCGTCATGCACAAACCGCGCAAGGTTTGGCTTAATCACCTGCACATCGTCTTCCTTCTTCAGCGTTTCCCGATACACCTGCCACATGAAGAAGACCAGAAAATGCTCTGCCAAGAGCCGCGTCTCCTCCCTCTTTGCGTCAAAAGAACGCTCTTGAAGCGCGTCAATGAGTTCTTCTATGTTCACCGCTGGCCCTCGTGTGTTTTAGAAAATCCGTGTCGGCGCTTTCTTGTTCCATTAATGCATAAACCGGCCTGTTGTGGAATGACCGTTTAGCGGGACGCGGCAAACACCTCGTTCAGCTTCCTTCGCGTTTCGTTGCCGAATTGTCCGCCCTCGCTGATGCCGTATTGCTCCTGAAAACCGCGAAGCGCTTCGCGGGTGCAGTTTTTGAAATTGCCGCTCACCGGGCAGTCGCGGAGCGACGAGCCGCTCGGCGGATAAAATCCGAGCGCGACGAGTGCTGACTGGAACGCGGCGACATCATTATTTTTAAGAACGCCGTAGGAAAGTGGCTTCGTCCACTCGTAGGGCGCGAGCCATGCAAACTCATCCGTCATCTTCCCCGCGTCGCCCGCATAGGAGAGAAGCCCCTGATAGGTGCGGAATGCCGTTTCTTTGAGCATGATGTCGGTCTGGAATTTCGGTTCATAGATGTAACCGTATTCCATGAGAACGCTCGCCGCGCGCAATGAGCCGTACGAACCGACGGCGATAAGCGCAGAGTCCTCCAAGATGACCTCCTTCTCAAAATGCATGTTGCTCGTCGCCCAATACTGCCCAAAGACGCCGCGAAGCGCTTCCGCGATGCCGCGGCTCCCTGCATGATTCGGAAATGACGCATCCGGAATATACATGCTGAATCCGTCGTATTTCATCTCCCACGATTTCCGCGGATAATCATTCAAGTGGATATGGAGAACGACATCAACGCCGCGTTCGTTCGCCCATTTGTTGATGCCGTACAGAATTTTCACGGTGCGTGAGTTCGCCCGAATGTGCTGTATGGGGGGCGGCGATGCAACGACCGCCTTTGAAGAGCTCAACTGCGTGAAATAACTATGTGAACGGTCTATGAACTGCGCAATCGCCGCTTCCTCGCGGGAAAAATAGTCGGCAAATTCTTTTAGATACCCGTTTCTGTTCCGCACGAGAATCGGTTTCACATTCGGGTCATTCTTTAGATATTCGTAGAGGTATTCCCCAATTTTCGCCGTGTATTCCGCTTCGGGAACACCCTTGTGCGAGGTGCCGCCGTCCACATTGTCATGTCCGGGGACAATAAGCACCGTGAGTTGCTTATCCCAATATTTTTCTTTGATTTCTTCTGGCGTCAGGTCGTCCGCGAAAAAGAGCGAGGCAAGCTGGCTCCGCGCCGAGGTGACAAAAGGTGCGTCGGAGCCCGCAAAAAGCAGGCCGAAAAACGATACCGCAAATGTGAAGGCGGCTATGGTAACGCGGGCGTCTTTGAGACACGCTTTGAGCCCCGCTTTAATCTTCGCCGAAAGAGATGCCGTACGGCGCATATCCTTACAGTATACCAAGCGCTCGTTTCAAAAGCGCGAAGCTTTCCCCCACGCAGTCGCCCGAAACCGCCTGTGCCTGCCCGCCGTAGCTTTAAGCGGAGGTGGGGATAACTACGCCCAAGGCCCGTCCTTGCGGTGCGTGGAATGTGGATAAGTGGGGGCAAGGACGGGCCTTGGGGTTGGGGGGACCGCCTGTGCCTGCTTCGCCTTCGCGTAGCCACTTCAGCGGAGCGAGGCCCGCCGTAGCTTCGAGCGGAGGCGGGGGTAAGCCTTACTGTGGATAAGTGGGGGCAAGGGTAAGCCTTACGGGGTTAAGCCTTACGGGGTTATTTCTCTTGAGATGTTATTAACATTTTTCTAATATCTCAAGATACGATTCTACGGAAATACCAAGTACGCGAAGATTGTTGCGGATGATAAAAATGGGTAATTCTTGCTCTCGCGGTATCACAATCGGGCGCGGTAATCCCGCTTTTGAGTAGACGCGATGGTCGCCGCGCTCACGCTCAAATTCGCACCCGATATACAGTAGGAATTTTTCAAACTTTTTCCAGTGTATCGGCGTGAGGTGCGACATAGAAGCTAGACGGCTACGGGAAGCGAGTATTCTTCCTGACCAACTACCACCGGTGGCGTGAAAGACGAGTTTGATTCTTTATGCCAACCCAAGTCGGTAAGAACTTGTTCTACCGTCCCCTTCTTTTCAAGTTCTTGAATAAAAAGGAGCGCCGCCTCGCCCATGCGACGACGCGCTTCTTCAAGTGTTTTACCGCATGTTGAAAGATCCAGCGTGGGAGAATACGCCACAAACTGGTCTTTTTCCTTAAGAAAGGTTATGGAGAGTTTTAAGCCGGTTTGTACTTTTTTCATTAGTTATATTTTGTCAAATTTTATAGCGCAAGTCAAACGCGCGAAGCTTTCCCCCATGCAGTCGCCCAAAACCGCCTGTGGATAACTATGCCCAAGTGCCCAAGGCCCGTCCTTGCGGTGCGTGGAGTGTGGATAAGTGGGGGCAAGGACGGGCCTTGGGGATGGGGACCGCCTGTGCCTGCCCGCCCGTAGCTTTAAGCGGAGGTGGGGGTAAGCCTTACGGAGTTAACTGGCGGTACTGCGCGTAAACATTTACATTCGCATCAACATAGTTGTCGTAGATATGGAAGTAAACTTTTTGCGTTCTGTCTTCGCAGTCCTTACCGGTGTAGGCCGGCTCTGGCAGATTATCGTAAAGCATATCCCGGATGGTTATTTTCACATCCGCCCTCGTTTCTTCTTTCCGTTTCCAATCCAGAACGAATTTCTCGGTTTTTAGCTTAGCCAATAGCTCGTGAGCAACCTTTTTCACCCGGCCCACTTCATCCGGATTAAGCTTCTCTTTAACAAGAAGATCAAAAATCGCCAGCTCTTCTTCCGTGAGATTCTCTTTTATTGCTCGGGCATCCTCTTCACTTAACTCTTTAGCGAGGACAAGAAGTTCCTCAAAAAATGCGTCAAGATCACGAGAGCCGGAATTGTATTCGTGAATCAATGAATTGAGGCGGTCGAGAAAATGTTTGCGAATCTTATTTTTCCGAGCCATTTCCTTTATCTTTTCTTCAATCTCGGCGCTTAAACTTTCCGCGGCAATATTTTTATTTTCCGTATCATCAAAAAACTTCCGTAATGCCTCAAAATCAATATGGCTTAAATCTTTCAGTTTTGGCTCCTTAATTACAAACTCTCCCGCCTTGATGGAACGGTCAAGCAAAGCCTCAAGGTCTTTTTTAACCTGACT
>Ga0209541_10007337_pt1 | contig 18577 bp, 18 predicted proteins | sample RifCSPlowO2_01_FD_184027 | JGI IMG/M metagenome (GOLD analysis project Ga0209541, IMG submission 184027) | Groundwater microbial communities from Rifle, Colorado - Rifle CSP2_plank lowO2_0.1 (SPAdes) (version 2) | ecosystem: Environmental > Aquatic > Deep subsurface > Groundwater | place... | reverse complement strand
ATTACTCAGCTATTGTACCTTGCGGACATTTGTCGTTTAAGCCTTGTAATGCAAGGCTTTTTTCAATTTCCATTGCACTTGGAGCTAGAATTCGGGCGGCATTGATTGACAGGAAGTCCGACTTCCTGTCAACGACTTCATGCCTTATAAATAAATGAAAACGACCCGGTCCTCCGAAGAGAACCGAGCCGTTGGGCAAGGGCCGGCGCTTGCGCGCTAGCCCTTGGCCATGTCGCCGTTGTTGCAGTTGTGGGAACTCGAGTCGTACTCGTTCTCCCACCAACTGCCGTTTGAGGATGTCCACTCCATCCAGTCGAGGATGAAGCCACCGCCCGGAAGCATTGAGAAGACAATACTGAATCCGCGCGCAGTGTAAGATGAGAACCCGCCGGAGCGTCCGCGCGAGTTCGACTGCGACATGGTGTCGCAGGCCGGCGCCACTTCTTCCCCGGGGCCGTCGTAGGACGGCTCGTCGGTCACGGTGACCGAGGAGGGCTTGCCCTTCTCGATGGGCATGGGTTGCGTCGGCTGCCAACTCGGCGTGGGCCGAGCGTAGGACATCTCCGACTTGCCCTTCATGGGCGCGGCGGAGGCGGACGAGGCGAGTGTTGCCGTCGCGAAGGCGACGGCGAGGGTCAGAGCGAACATCATCAACTTGTTGCGGGTGAGCGTATCCAGGGCGCGAATCATTCGCGTTCCTTTCGCTGGCTTGTCCTCTTTTTCAGCACCACTACGGCACTGAGAGAGTCCCCTTCCGCCAGTAAGAAGGGTGAGAAAAACCCTCAAAATAAGCTTGCCCGCCTATGGTGGGGCCTTTTCTCACCCTTCTTCACTTCTGATGGCCATTATATCACCCCGCACTTATTTTGTCAAGGCCTATTTAATTCGTGGTAACGAGGCTGGAAAGTAGCTCTAAAGTACGAGCACGGAGAGATTTTTTCGGGTCAAGTTGATCGATGGCTACCTTATGCATAAGAGTAAATTGATTAAGGCCAAGTTCGGTACACGCTCCAAAATAACCGCTCACCGGACAGTCTTGTAGACTCATACCGAATGGTGGGTAGTATCCCGTAATGGAGAGCGCTCGTTGTAGGGTGAGCACATCCACGTTTTTCATACCGCGACGCATATTCATAGGCCAGACGCGGGGCAAAAGGACACTTGGAGCTAGAGTACTTGAGGTAAGAGTGGCCGGAAAAACATTTTCGATACCATGAAAGGTGAGGTAGGCCAGCTCACGCACATACGCGTCGCGCACAGTCGGTAACAAAAACTGTGGCTCATAAATATATCCATACTCAATCAAAAGTGCCGCTCCTTCGCGGGTGCCTGATGACCCGATGGCAATCAGTTCTTGGTCCTGCACCACACCCGCACGTTCACCGGGAAAAGTGCTTGTGGCTGCAAGTTGATTTAGTTTTGATAAAATTGCCTTAGCAAAAGGTTCCGTGGCAAAAAAATTAGGGAGCTGACGTTCGGGAACATAGATTGCCACACCGGCATATTTTCCCGGCTGGTTTATTTTTCTCCCCGGATTGTCATTGAAATGGATATGCAATGTGAGGTCAATACGGTTATCGTTGGCGAATTTATTTATAGCGAAAAGTTCGTAAGCGGTTTGACTCGAGGCGCGATTGTGATAGACGCCACTGGTCAGCTTGAATGTACCGTTTTCTACAGCGGCCTTGCTGGCCTGACTATGCAAAGCGAGAAATTTTTTCGTGTTAGTAGCTTCTGCTTGAAAATAGTACGAAAGCCAGTTAGCGAAGGAACCGTACTCGTCGCGCGCCATGTACACTTTGATATGAGGGTCACGTTTTAAAAACTCGGCAAGATTTGTTGCCAGTTTCACATTCAACGCGCTTTCGCGTAAGCCTCGGAAATCAGTCCCCCACTCTCGATTGGAATGCCCGGGTACAATTAAAATACGGAAATCTTTTTGTTCATAGTGCCTCAATGCATCTTCGAAAGAAACCGGCGTGGCGAAAAGCAATCGCGGCAAAGTAAATAAAAATAAAATCGGAATAAGGAAAAAATATTTCACGTACTTTAGTATAACACCGAGTACGATACTATTTCTGTGATTATTGTCGGCCCGCTTGGATTCGAACCAAGGACCCTCGAGGTATAAGCTCGATGCTCTAACCAGCTGAGCTACGGGCCGAAGAACTATTCCCTTACGCACTCAGTCCCGACGCTTCGGTCAAAACCCCGTACCCCCGATACGTTCGGGGCGCTGGGGCCACGCGCGCATGCCTCCATCCTAGCACTAAAGTTTATTAAACTCATCTGCAGATAAACCGACTTGTCGTATGACAATATTACGCAGTGTTCCAGTGGGAATATCTTTTGACCCGTGTACAGGCACGGTAACTATTTTGCCACGAAAATTTTTAAGATAGAGGTGACTGCCCCGCTGATGTATTTTTTCGAAACCGGCGCGGTTAAGTTTGGCGATGAGCTTGCGCGCAGATACTGGATACAATGAACCACCCCGCGGCAAGCCGTTCCCTCATTCCGCTTCGCTCTGGAATCTTGGGAAACCAACGGTTTCCCAAACCCTCCCTTAATGGAGCCCCGTAGCAAGCTAACGGGGTAAGCTTTGAATCTACCCATAAGATTTAGTTGCCAGTTGGTACAAAAATTTTCAAGTACGTTCCTTCAGTATGGAATGCCGGCTTTGGTATTCGTTGCTTTTCTATGCGAAGAGCTTCAAAGTAACCAATGGTCGCTTCTCGCACATTTGCTTCCGCTTCAGCAAACGAGGTCCCGAATGAGGAGATGTGATTAAGCTCGGGAATAGTGGCTACCACTTGTCCCGTCTTTTTGTCAGCTTCAAATTCTATTTTATAGGCAAATTCTTTCTTTGACATACCGAGAGTATACCACCAGATTCAATTTTAGCAACCTCGACCTTCCAAAAAAAGAAAAGCCCCATCCGCCTAGTAGACGAAGAGGGCTAGTGCTTCTAGATAAAGCGTGGCTGGAGACTCTTGAAGCCAAACGGGCTCTCATTCTGCGCTATTCGAAACACGATGAAGTGCAAGTGGTCACGGTCAGTCCAGCCGGTCTTTCCGACAACGGCAATTTGCCGACCTCGTCTGATGCACGCTCCGAGAGAAAGTCCAGAGTCCCAGACTGAACGCTTCGCCAAATGACAGTATTGCGTGTACTCGCCGTTGTCGTGCTCAATGGTCATATAGTTCAACTTGTCCTGAAACTTTGGACCGTCACCCCACGTTTCAGAGTCCTGATGAATTTCGATGGTCACACCTTCTCGTGCCGAGTAAACCGGTGTCCCATCAGGAACCAGAAAGTCGGTGGCCCACTTGAACGGTCCGATGTGAGAGCTGGGACTTTTGGCACAAACAAACGGCCCGCGTCGATACACTTCTTCGTCTGGAATACCGACAGCTAGGCGTTTTCCTTCTATTAACGCCACATTTGCTTGAAGCGCAAGCGGGTAGGCGTAATCATTCTTGCTCGCTTCGTCGTCCCAAAGCGGACTGTCTTTCCACTTCTTTAGGTCTTCCATTTCAACACTCCTAAATTGTCCTCGAACTCCAGTCATAAGAACTATCATGTGACGACTAAAGATGCAACGGTTCCTGTCCGCGCCAGTCCGCCTTTCGGTCTGCGCAAGTCCGCGATTGCAGAATAGTTTTTCCCCGTAAAACTATTCTGCAATAACGAGGCCCGGGCCGACTTTTTTTCTTTTTGGTTCGATGCCGAAGAGCACGAGTTGTTTCTCGAACTCTTCGCGCTCAAGTGTTTCAACTTCAAATAGTTTAGTGGCGATGCCGTCGAGGGCTTTCTTGTGCGTAATGATTATTTGCGTTGCTTGGGCCAAGCCTTCACGCATAATGCGCGAGACTTCGCGATCAAGACGGGCAGCCACCTCTTCCGAATACGGCCGGCCGATTTCCACACCAAATGGGGTCATATGTTCGGTATCTTCAAATACTACAGGCCCAATTTCGTCAGACATACCGTAGCGAGCGACCATGTTACGAGCGAGTGAGGTGGCCACAGCCATGTCGTTGGCCGGCCCAGTCGTAACATCATTATATATGAGCTGTTCGGCCGCGTACCCGCCGAGCGAAACAGCGATGTCATCTAGGAAAGCGCTCTTGGTTTGTAATTTCTTTTCCTCGAGTGGCAATTTCAAGGTGTAGCCACCGGCGCGACCGCGCGGGATAATTGTTACTTTATGTACCGGGTCAGCTTGCGGTAAAATCGAGGCTACGAGCGCATGCCCAGCTTCGTGATAAGCGGTTTTCTTTTTTTCTTCCGGCGAAAGGACGTGACTGGTGCGCTCCGGCCCGAGCATCACCTTCTCGATACTGCGGATAATATCAAATTGCGCCACGCTCTTTCTGTTCTCTCGCGCGGCTAAAATGGCCGCTTCGTTCATTAAATTTGCTAGGTCAGCGCCGGAAAATCCGGGGGTGCGTTCGGCAATAACATGCAGGACAACATCTTCGGCCAGCGGTCGTTTGGTCGAGTGCGTGGTCAGAATTTCTTCACGGTCTTTGAGGTCCGGTAATTCCAAAACAACGCGTCGGTCGAAACGTCCGGGGCGAAGCAGTGCCGGATCGAGCACGTCGGGGCGGTTGGTGGCGGCCATGACGATTACTTTTTCGTTCGGTTCAAAACCATCCATTTCCACCAGAATTTGGTTGAGAGTTTGTTCACGTTCGTCGTTGCCTCCGCCGTAGCCTCCACCGCGATGGCGACCAACAGCGTCAATCTCGTCCACAAAGATAATCGAAGGCGCCACCTTCTTGGCCATTTTGAAAAGATCGCGCACGCGCGAAGCGCCCACGCCCACAAACATTTCTACGAATTCCGAACCGGACAAATACATAAACGGTACTTTCGCTTCACCGGCCACTGCGCGGGCAAGCAAAGTTTTTCCCGTGCCCGGCGCGCCCATCAGAAGCACGCCCTTCGGAATACGCGCGCCGATATCCAGAAATTTTTTCGGATTTTTCAAAAAGTCCACAATCTCTTTCAATTCTTCCTTGGCTTCTTTGGAGCCAGCCACGTCTTTGAATGTTACTTTTTGACTTTGGTCATTCGGGTCTATGATGCGTGCCTTGGACTGGCCGAAAGAAAATGCTTGCATGGATTGTCCCTTCATCTGGCGAGAAATAAACCAGAATATACCCACCACCAAAAGCAATGGACCGAAAATCTGTAAAATAGTCAGGAGCCAAAATGACATTCCATCCGGATCCTTCACGGTAATGGAAACGAGCGAGAGGTCTTTTTCTGCCACACCGAGACCTACCAAGGTTTGTGCCACCCCATCGGCCGGTTCTTTCTTGGTATGCTTCACCACGTTATCAATGTAAGTCACGGAAAGGTCGTCACCCTTCACATCGATTGATTTCACTTTGGCAGATGTAACATCTTTGGCCAATTCCGAAATAGAAATATCGGGGATGGCCTCTTCTTGGTCGAAAAATAGCGAATAGATGCCGGCCAAGGCCAAAATAATCAAAAGTACGGTAATGACGTGCGAGGAAAAATTTCCAAGGGGATTACCAAGGGGAGTTTTTTTGTTGTTTGGAGCACTTTGCTTGGCCATAAAAAGGTACGGGGTATACTACCCCAAATAGGCAAAAATTGAAAGGCCTATACTCGTTGTCCGTTGTACGGGACCATCATCACTATTTTAGAACATAGTAATCTCTCCACGACCGTGCAAAGATTACTATGCTCAAAAAACTAAGACAGGAAACAGGGTCCGGCCTTGGGAGTTAGGGCCTTGGGAGGTTGGGCTTGAAAGTTACGGCCGCTCTAAATTACTGGGTTAGGTAAATATTCGCGTAGGCCGGCGGATAGGCACTGCCGACTACAACTTGTACAGTTTGGGATGGATATGTGGCGCTACCAGCCTTTACTGTATAGGTGCCCGCCGTCAATCCTTCGAACTTAAAGATTCCGCTCGAAGAGTCCACTGTTTTTACCGTGGTACCAGTTGCGTTTAAGATTGAGAAAGTAATGTTCGGAATAATATTTGCGCCTGCGCTTACCGGCGTACGTGCAACTGCAGTAACTGTATATGTATTAGCATTCAATATTTTGAAGTACGAATCGCTCTTGTCGCAGGTGTTCGTGCCAGAGATACAAACTTCAATATTGTATGAACTATCTTTTGCTAAATCAGCATCCATTAGTTTACCAACTGACCAGTTGTATGAAGACCCAGAGACATTGTTTGCGATTGTGAATGGTTGCACATATGGATACATCGGACAAACATTGCTGGTGCACGGAGGATAGTAATAAGATAATTTGATGTTATAAGTTCTTTGCGCGACAAGACAAGATAGAGTAGTACCAGTTGAACACTCTGGTAACGAAGTATTATCCTGCCACTTGATAGTCTGCAATATTCCCTTTACCCACGTCTCCCCACCATTTGGTGAAGTAACAGTTATGGAAGGCGTAGCTATAGTAAACGCGCCGTCACTTACGTCCCAGTTTCCTGGTTTATTATTTACAGAATCCCACAAAACATAGTTTCCATTTGCATCAGCTGTAACAACAATAATTTTATAACGACCCGGGACCACCGACCAACATGACCTCATCATAAGGTCACACACCTGTTTACCCCCCCATGTAATAGTCCTATCTGCAGATACTGATGTGTTAATCCAACCCAACAAAAGATAAGGGTTCCCGCCTGGATTAGTATAGTTGTTTGCACTTTCTTTCACTAACCCCACTTGCACAACTCCACTGCTACCACTCCAAGAAATTTTATTGGCGCTTCCTTGTGTAAATGTCTCCCCACCGTTCGGAGAAGTGACGGTTATTGAGGATTGGTTTGTTGTATTCCCGACGGTAATATATTGAATATTTGTATCAGTTAACCCCTTGCAATCACTCGCTGTTGCAACTACCTTGTACGTACCCGCTTGTGTCCATGAGTGGCTGGTAGTGAGAGACCAGTTTCTTCCAGTTTGAGTGCAAGGTGTAATAGAAGTGGCGCCTTGAACACCAGTATTATCTCCCCAATTAATTGACCATGAGAGATCGTCGTTATCGGCATCTTTTGCAGTCCAGCTAAAATTAACCTCCTGCCCCACCGCCGCTCTGGTAGGAATGTCATAAGCCGCAATTTGCGGAGCCTGGTTGCCAGTTGTTGAAGTGACAATCTTGAAGTACGAGTCGCTCTTGTCGCAAATATTCGTACCGGCAAAACATACTTCGGCGATATACTGTCCATCTGGTACAACTCCAGCCTCATCAGTTTGGCCAACAGACCAATTATAGGCGGTTTCGGCTAGGATATTTTTAGTAATAACATATGTCCGCACCGGATACCCGCACGAGATGCATTCGTTATGCGAATAAAGGCGGAGGTCAATTCGACTGTTCGAATTAGCGCCACTCCAATGAACTCGTTGTGTCGTTCCCCTTGCCCATGTTTCTCCGCCATTCGGAGAAAGGACAGAGATGGAGGGCCGGTTTGCATCGACAACCGTTACTTCTATGACATTTGACCAGTAGGTTGTACTATTCTTGTATGCTTCAATGTAGAACTTGCTGACACCGGCCTGCTTGGCAACACAGGTCATTTCCCAATCTGTGTTTCCACAGGCATTGTTAAATATCGAACCAAAAAAGAAAGCGCGATTGTAATCTACGAGTATTCGTCCCGATAAATTGTAGGGGTAACCCGTAATAACAAGTTTGTCTCCCACTTTTATGGTAACCTTACCCGCACTATCTGCCGACGGATAAGATTCAATTTTTACTGATGGTTCATTGGTGGCAGTCCCACTCACAATTTTGAAATATGAGTCGCTTTGGTCGCAAGTATTAGTGCCGGTGATACAAACTTCTACATAGTAGGAACCGTCGGGTATAATCAATTTATCAATGTTATTTCTAACTGTCCAGATGTATGTAGGACCGGAAGCATTTTTTACAATCGTATACGGCTGAAGCACGGCAACTTGAGAACAAACCATTCTACCGTCGGAAAGAGCTCTGCATGAACCGGGCGTAACGTACGAATTGAGTCGTATATCAACGTTTTTATTTATCCGATTAGGATCCCACGAGATACCTTGATCCCACCAAATTTTCTGTTCTGTACCGCGTGTCCATGTCTCGCCACCATTTGGAGCTCCTACCTTTATTGTCGTCGGTGAAGGTGGATCTGTCCGTCCACATGAAATGGCCTTAATCTTAGCGCGGGTGACTGGCCCAACAAATCCTGTCGGTGAAATGCCATTTGCCGATTGAAAACTTTTGACTGCTTTTTGCGTCATCAAGCCGAAGTAGCCGGTCGGTTCGGAATTAAGGTATCCTTGTGACTGGAGAAAATCTTGCAAAGTCGAGACTTCACCGTTCGTGTTTGCGTCGCGCGAGCGATAGCGTAAATCGTTGGTAATGATGACGCACGTGGAGGCGTCAGGATTCGGGTCAACATCATCCCCGACAGATAAAACAGCGCTCGCGCTCAGTTGCGCCTTGAGGTCCTGCATCTGACTCGAGAGCGAATTAATGCTCGATTGAACATCTTCGAGAGTTATCGCCGATACTGGAACCGCGGTACCTAAAAACCCCATACTCAAAGCGACAATAAAAAATGTTTTATTCATAAATAATTTGTTAATTAGAATAATGGTGAGTAAATTACATAACGCGATTCAAACATCCTTTACCATAGCACCCCCCCCCCGCAAAAGGCAAGCATCCTATAGCCAGTGGGGATAGCGAGAAAAGAGACTATTCGACCAAAATTATCTTTTGTTCTTTTTCAAACTGTTTCAGAAGATTAAGCTCGCGACTGTTCCATCGACACGCCCCATGCGTTTTATGTGGCTTGCACAACCCGCAACTATGCCGTTTATTTTTCAGCCGTTTCCTCATCTTCGTTTTTTGTATGCTCGACTGCGGTGGTCAATGTGATACGTTTCCAATGAAAAAGTCTCCTGATTTAATTTATACAAAACCCGCCAGTCTCCTACCCGAAGCTTGTAAAATTCAGAATACGAATCCTTGAGTCTAAAATGTGCGACACTATCCATATTCTCGGCAAACCACTCTAACTTTGACACGACAGCTTATTGCACAGTCCTATCGAGAGACTCTAAGTCCTTAAGCGCTTCCGGCTTAAAATCAACCCGCCATACGCTCATTTTATTCCCAGTCGTTTTTTAACTTCCGACAAAGGAATGAGTTTGCTTTTTGAACGGGCGCGCTTTTTTAATTCGCGGATAAATTCGGGATGCAATTCCAACCCAAAATCATGGTCTTCCATGATTTCGTGCATATTTTTCGCAACCTCTTTCGCGATAAGAAGCCGTGTTTGAATATCCAAATTTTTGCTGGTTTGTGTAGCCATGACAACAGTATAAATGAGCGAGGGACACTGTCAACCCGCAAAAGGAAAACTGCTAGAAAATGAGATTTTTGAGGACTTTCAATGTATTCGCCATCTCCGCTTTGGCCAATTTTCCAACCCTGCGTATTATTCTCTTTGTATCAATTGTGCGAATTTGAAAAATGAGGGCGATAGACTTATCTTTGAGGCCGTTACTTTCGTTCGGAGAAAGTATGTATGTGTACGGAAAACGTACTGCTTCAACATTTGTAGTAAGTGGAATGACAACGATAGTGTTAGCCACCACTGGTCTGAGAACGATCGCAGGCCTGAAACCATGCTGTTCGTGTCCACCAACATTCGGGATCTCGACCAAGACGATATCGCCCTTTTTCATCTACTTTTTAGCTTTTTATCTACTGACAAGAACGCTTGGTCACTTAGTGCGTCCCATGCGGCGAGTTCATTTTTGAAATCAATAGTTTGCTTGAATGAATTGGAATAGTAGGCGAACGCCCGCTCGAGCACTTCACCTTCGGGAATACCTAATTTTTTAGAGATATTTCTAACCTCTTTTTTTGTTTCTTTGGCAAGAGTTTGCATATAGAAATAGTAGCATTCTCACAACAATAATTCGACAGTGTCGAACGACGCCTCCTTACTGCACCACGACCACGAGAAGGTCAAAGGTTTTTTGGAATTCTTCACCGCGCGGGGACTCGGAACGGAAGCGCAGAGTAACCGTTTTGCCGATAAGAGTTTTTGCAAGTTTACTGTCGCCGATGGTCGCGCTGAAATCTACATCCGGTTGCATCCAGTCGGTTGTGGCCGTAAGTGGCACCGGTCCTGCCAGTTGTTTATCGGCACTGTCGAGCAAAACAACTGATCCAGTTTGACCTTCGAAACCTGCCCAGTCACTTCCATGCACGCTACCTTTGATTGCGATTGGCATGGTGGTCGTACCGTTGGCCAGTGGCGTTGTAACGACAATGCCTTGATATGGCGTGGGGACAAGCGGAATGTTTGGAGTAGTAGTAGCCGATTGTTCCGGAGCAGGCAAAAATTCGATTGTTCTGTCACGCAAAATGGAATAAGCCCCCACGGCCAGTAGAGCGAAGGCGAGCACAACCAATAGAAAGACAAGGGTGTTGCCTCTCTCTTCAAAACTACGTCGTTGTTTCATAATTAAAATAATTTTTTAAATGTGGAACAAAGAATTAATCGGTGCTGGCCATGCGCATCACGCGACCGATAATTTCCCGTGCGCGTTTTCTCACATCATTCTCCCCCGCCAGACGCGCTTCCTCGGCCACGCGAGCGATATTCCGTAAAAGTTTTTTTTCATCTTCGGTACAACCAAACGAATCAACATTCTCCAAACCGTAGCCATTGGCGTTGAGAGCATCGTCGAGCTCGCGAGTGATATCTTCATTCTCCAAATCTGCTCCGGGAATCCCCTCTCGAAGAAGTGCGGCTTCTGTCCATAGTCTGGCAATTTTATCCGTGCGCGAAAGAACTTCGGGCTGTTGTGGCACCGTCTCGTTGGTTTTTGGTTGTTTTTCAATGCTCATAAGATTCTTATCCTTTACTTAATAAATCTAAGTATACCCCTTCACTAGGCCACAAAACAAGCACGGGTAAAAAGCCCGCGGGGAAAACCCCCTTTTCTTTTTTGAAGCTTTTGGTCTATAATGCACCGCATACAAGTAAGTAAATAATTTAATAATAAAGAATATGGACAACAACGAAACAACACAGGCTCCAGTGGAGTCGCAGGAAAAGAGAGGCGGGGGTAAAAAGATATTGATCATTTTAGTAATCATCGCGGTGTTCATCCTCGCCGGCTGGTATGCGTTTGGGCGAGGTGGAGCTAGTACTCTCGGGACAGATGCCGGGGCTTCTGTAGCATTACCAACAAGTTGGCCAAATGATGTACCGATGTACGCCGGCGCCACGGTCAGTTATGTCGCGGCCGCTAATAATGCCACCGTTAAGCAGGGGGTGGCTGCCATCTTACAGACGAGTGATGATTCAACCACAGTGGCCACGTTCTATAAAACAGCATTAGAGGCGAAAGGCTGGAAACTAGGCGCTCCGTCAGAAAGCGCGGCAGGAATAGCATTTGGTGGCGAAAAAGATACGCGCCAGCTTTCTGTAAATATCGCCACAGCAAATAATCTCACAACCATCACTCTCGCCGTTGTCGGAAAATAACCCCGTAAAATTGCTTCGCAATCACGGGGCAAATCTTCGGAAAATTATTCAAAAAAAAGCGCCACGTAAAGTGGTGCTTTTTTAATGAAGCGCAGTTTCGGCAAAGGTTGCCAGGTATGCGCTCTGTTCCTTACGGAACGACCTTGTGGAGAAAGCCGTGCTACTGTCGTGCGTCGGGAAGGTTGTGCCACCCCGGGCGATACGACATTGAATCGGACGACCCAGCATTGAACTGGCGAGCATCGGACGGATGATGCCAGCCGGTTCGATAGGTCTGGAGAGTTCGCCTGTCGGTGTAGTGAGTCTCCCCCTCGGTCCTACCTCCTCGCGGCAAGTGAGCGGGGAGGGAATCGAGATCCTCGAAAGACTCCGCCAACGCCTCGACTCTCGGGTCAACCTGAACCATCCCGACCTCCGTTTTTCGGCTTTTCCTGCATCAAGGAAGGTGATCCTTCCTGCCACGAGACATTCTGCCATAGGTGATACTTGGTGTCAATAATTTTCATTCTTTTCTTGGGGAAAACCGATGCATAGCAAAATTTGACTTTGCGATAATATTTGCTATAATGCCATAGTTCGGGGATGACAGGTTTTGACAAAAAGCAGTCGTAGCGCGTGCAAGCCGGTGGCTCTCGTTCCATCGTCAACACAACGGGAAACTGATAAGTGCCAATAATCGCACCGCGGTGAAGTCTCCATACTTCAGTATGACCTTTGCCACAGCGTTCGCCTAATACCAAGCGCCGTCCGTCCCTAAGGTTTCGTAGGGGGTCGCGGATGTCATAACGAGACTTTGGAAAGTATTCACTTCACGATACAATCCGAGAAAAAAGTGAGGTTCGGTATTCGCGCATTTTGTTTGTTTTCGAGCACGAATATTTAAACTGCCTTCGGGCGGAAAAAACAAAACACGCTTTGTAGACCCGCACCACGTACCCTTTTTGCACGGGGCTTCAATGCCCCCATCTCCACATCAAAAGAAAAAGCCGGCTTCTGCCGGTTTTTTCTTTTGACTAATGGGGAGAATGCGTAGCATTCGAGGGCATTGAAGGGGCGCAGGTATATTTTTTGTAGCAACAAAAAATACCAAGCCGGGGTCGCGGAAGTTTTCGAGCGACGGCGAGAAAACTATCTGTGACTCAATGCCCCCATCTCCACTGCTTCGCCAAGGCTACGCAGTGCAGGCATTACTTCAAAGCTTCGGCGAAGAAGTGAAAACTGCACAAATAGGCTTGGCCGTAAAACACACTCAAGTGAGTGTGTTTTACGTTTGCATAGCAAAGAAGCAGTGAGTCCTGCGAAGCCTCGCGCGAAGCAGGGCCATACGTTAGAATTACCTAATGTACTACGTCTATATTCTCGAAAGTTTAAAGGATAGGGGTCACTACGTCGGGATAACCGAAGATTTAAAAAAACGACTTCTCGATCATAATTCTGGCTCTGCGAAATACTCGTCAAACAAGAAACCTTTTAAAATTGCTTGGTATTGTGCATTCCGAAATAAAGCTAAAGCTCTAGAATTTGAACGATACCTTAAACACGGCTCCGGTCACGCCTTCGCAAAGAAACATCTAATTTAGCCGGATTTTGTTCCAACTCCTTGTTTGTTGTCCCCCCATATTTCGTCTACATGATCAAAAATTCTGTTGGTAAATTGTATGTTGGTATTTCCGAGAATCCAAAAGAGAGAGTCGTGTATCATAATCAAAAAATGGCGGAGAAAAAGGAAATAGGTGCTTATCAAGAGACATAAAAATGCCTCAAAAATAACAATTACGCACTTTTAGGCAAAATTCTCCTTCGATAAAAAAGTTTTCGTAATTCCTCCACGGCAACTATTGAGGCGGCTATTGGTATGATTAAGAGCCATTCAGAAAGTTCGAGTGGCACGGTACGAAGAATCTTCTGCATAACGGGCGCGTATATAGCGGCTATTTGAAGCACGATAACTACAAAGGTTGCACCGACCAAGTACTTATTTGAAAGCCAGTCCATACTGAATATTGATTTACTTTCCGATCGGCAATTCCAAGCATTGAACCACTGAAAGACCGCGAGTACGGTAAGCGATATCGTCCACGCCTTAGCAATATCGGTTTCGAAGTGTTGGCTGAACAGAAAAAGAGTTCCGATCATCATCGGTAACGCCATCACGACCATTCTTTGAATCATAAGTGAGTCAACGATGTACTTTTTTGGATGTTCAAATTTTTCGGACAAGAGACCTTCTTCCTTTGGCTCCATGGCCAAAGCAACATCAAGAAATCCATCGGTCACAAGGTTGAGCCAGATAATCTGAGCCGCAAGAATCGGCAATGGATATCCAAGGAAAAGAGCGACCGAAATGACAAGCACCTCCCCTGCGCTTGTCGAGAAAAGATATAGAATAACCTTTTTTATCGTCTTGTATATACTTCTGCCTTCCTCAATTGCCGAAATAATGCTCCCAAAATTATCATCGAGCAAAATTATGTCCGAAGCTTCTTTTGCAACTTCGGTGCCAATTTTACCCATAGAAACTCCGAGGTCGGCGGCAACAAGTGACGGCGCGTCGTTAACCCCGTCTCCCGTCATCGCAACAATCTCGCCACGCTTTTTGTAAGCGTTAATAATCCGCATCTTGTGTTCCGGTGTTACTCTGGCAAAAACAGTCGTGCTTGCCAACTTGTCGGCAAGTTCGGCATCATACATCTTTGCAATTTCGTCTCCGGTCAAAACCGTATCTCCCTCCTGATATATACCCGCTTCCTTGGCGATAGCGCGTGCTGTTATTTTGTGATCGCCAGTAATCATAACTACTCGAATGCCCGCATCTTTTGCACGTTGCATTGCTCCTTTTACTTCAGACCGGAGCGTATCCTGCATACCAAAGAATCCTACGAAAGAAAGCGAGTGAATTGATTCTGTTTTTAATTGCTTTGGCGCGTCATGACGAACTGCGATTGCGAGCACCCGGAGCCCTTCTTCGGACATGCGAATAAATATTGCCTCGAGGTCTTCTTTTTCGCTCTTTGAGAGCGGATGATTCTTCCTGTCATGTCTGATTTCGGTACAAAGCGCGAGTATTGTTTCCGGAGCGCCAGCAACGGTTAAGAGATGGCTTCCTTCGGTCTGATGGACGGTAGCGTGATACTTCAGTCTGTAGTCGAAAGGAATTTCTGAAATGAGAGGTAGTTCTCGCAAAAGATCGTCTTTATGGAAACCTGTCTTCTCGGCTAAAACGAGCATCGCTGCCTCGGTCGGATCTCCGGCAATACGCCATTCTTTTGCTTCCTCGACGTAAGAGAGTCGAGCACTAGCGACAAGTGAGGCGACTTTTCCTAAATACAAAAGCTCATCGTGATTTGCTGAATTGACAATGTTTTCCCCAAATTTAATCTCTCCCTTCGGTTCATATCCGATTCCGCCGATTTCAAACAGATTGCCACCCGCCCATGCCTTGCGAATGACGAGTTCATTTTTCGTAATGGTTCCTGTCTTATCTACCGCGATTACCCGTGCTTGTCCGAGCGCCTCAACTGCTTGGAGTTTCTTCACAAGTGCATTTCGTTTTGACATGCGCCAAACACCGGTTGCGAGCACAAGCGTCATAACGATTGGAAGTCCTTCAGGAATGATTGAAACGGAAAGGGAAACAACAGTCGTAAACATTTCCTTGACTGAATGGCCAGAGAGAATGCCGACAGCGAAAAGGATTGTGCTGATTACGACGATGGTGGCAATAATTGCCCGTGAGAGATAGCGGATGTTTGCCTTAAGCGGAATTTCTGTATCGATGGTTGAAATTTGTTTTGCAATCCTGCCGATTACCGTCCCGAGACCAGTTGCTACGACGATCGCTCGGCCATTCCCGGAAACAACGTGAGTACCTTTCCAAATCATGTTCTTTTGCTCCGCTGTGGGAATATCATCGCGCAGAAGAACATCGATGTTTTTGTATACCGGTTCAGATTCTCCGGTAAGAGATGCTTCATCTGTTTTTAGGCTCTGAGAAAGAACAACTCTGGCATCAGCCGGGATTCGCTCTCCCTCTTGGAGAATGAGGATATCACCGAGAACGACTTCGCGGTCAGGAATGACGAACTCTTTCCCGTTGCGAAGAACGGTCGCGTTTGTTTCTACGAATTTCTTGAGGGCAAGGAGTGTGTTTTGAGCTTTACCTTCCTGAATGACACCGACAATGGCATTAAATAACAGCACAGCAAGAATGATGGAGCCGTCTATGGTCTCGCCCATGGCGAAAACGACTGCGCTTGCCACAAGAAGAATATATATGAGAGGACTTTGGAACTGACTTAAAAAGAGCCGCAGTTTGGAGTGTGGCTTTTCTTCGGGGAGACTGTTAGGACCGTATTGTTTGAGACGTTCTCCCGCTTGCTGTAGCGAGAGACCTCGATCAGAACTTTCAAGCTTCTCAAATATTTTCTCTAATGAAAATGAATGCCATGGTTGTGTCATGGTATGAATTATATCCGAATTTCACTTCTATTTCAGCGGGTTCTAACTTTTTCCATGTATCCCTGTCTGCCGGCAGGCAGGTCACCTGCACAACTTCCGAGGCAAATGTTTTTATGCATCCTTGAATATTGAGTACATACGTCATATTTTCGTTTTCATCCAAAGAGGTTCTAATGTCATTCATTGGTTTCCACTCGACTCGTCCCGTTGGAGCGGGATTCGCTCGTGGTAAACCACCTCGACTCTACGGAGAAGTAAACCACCACGAGAGAAGAACAAAAAAGAAGGTTTGATCTTCCTTTTTTGTTTAGTATGAGATATCCCGACGCATGCTCCGTTCCACGTCTCTTTTTTTGATTGTCTCTCGCTTGTCGTATTTTTTCTTGCCACGCACGAGTGCCACTTCAAGTTTCAGATATTTACCTTTTGGAAATACAGCCAGCGGAATAATGCTCATACCGGCCGCTTCCGCCTTTGTCGCAAGGTAACGAATCTCTTTCTTGCTCAAAAGTAATTTGCGCGTGCGGTCGGGGTCGTAGGATTCGGGAGTGTTGCCCAGCTGGTAAGGCGAAATATGCACGCCAATGACAAAGGCCTCTCCCCCACGAACAATCACTCGCGCCCCTTCAAGCTTAGCATGGCCCGCGCGCAAGGCTTTCGTTTCAAAACCGAGCAACTGTAAACCGGCCTCGAATCGTTCGAGGATTTCATAATCAAGATGGGCTTTTTTATGCTTAACCAGTGACATAAGGAAATTCTAACACAACCTCTGTCAGTAAAAAGTGACTGTACGCATTTCCAATTTTCCGTATTCTCCAAGTGGTTGCATTTACGGTACTATAGTATCGTAAATGCAACCTTATTTTTGCCGTAAATGAATCAGGGAGATTTCCCCATGAAAATGCTTGCACCCTTGATTCTTTCGGCGCTTCGGTGTAGAATGGCCGTAATCATTCGTAACAATAAAGTATGAAGTTACTTACATCACGTGGCCTGTCGAGTTTCTGGGCAATTATTATTATTATTGCCCTCGCCATCGTCATCGGTTATCTCCTAAAATTCCGATAGTCGAACGCTTACTTTGAATGTGACTGTACGAATTAATAACCGCATCACCGCCCCCGAAGTTCGGGTATTGCTTGAAGATGGGTCAAACCTAGGTGTTTTACCTACGAGCGTGGCCCTGGAACGCGCCCGCGAAATGGGTTTGGATTTGGTAGAGATTTCACCGAGCGCCAACCCCCCGGTTGCAAAAATTATTGAGTATGGTAGATTCGAGTACCTAGAGAACAAGCGTCTGAAGGTGTTGAAACAAAAGTCACATACCGTCGAGACCAAGACCCTCCAGGTTAAGATAGGCACCAGCGAGCACGATTTGATGCTCAAGGCCAAGAAAGCTAGTGAATTCTTGGCGGAAGGCCACCGAGTACGAGTAGACCTCTACCTGCGCGGGCGAGCCAAATACATGGAAAAAGGATTCCTGCGAGAACGCCTAGATCGAATCCTGAAGCTCGTGACTATAGAGTATCGCATAGCCGACGGCCCCAAGGACGGACCAAAGGGAATGACGGTTACAATCGAGCGAGCGAAATAGTCCCGATAGTGTTACAACAAAAATCGGTATTAAATTGTTGTTACACAAAGGGCAATACAGTCGAAGTTATTAATATCTATAACAAACGGCAATGGCGGTGCCATTGCCTAACACTATCGGGATGGGAGTTGGAAAAACAAACAAATCATTCACTAAGCGCCTTCGGATTACAAAATCCGGCAAGGTTCTTGCCCGACACGTTGGTAAAAATCATTTCAACGCCAAGAAGTCGCGCAGTAAACAACTGGCGCACAAAAGCATGCGGTCATTCACCATCAAGTCGAAATTACTCGCTTCGCTCACGCACTCAAGCAAGTAGACCAAGCACCCATGGCATCAAATAAAATTATGAATACCAAGCAAAGAATATCTAGGATTGTCTGCACAGAGGTTACACGAAACTTGGGTACCATGAGTGCTCGGTGGTCAATTATTATAATCGCTAACGCTCATTAATAATTGCCATGTCACGCGTCAAAAAAGGATTACATGCCATAAAAAGACGTCGAAAGGTGCTTAAGGCGGCTAAGGGATTTCGTCATGGTCGTGGCACTAAAGAACGCCAAGCACGCGAGGCCTTGCTGCACGCCGGTGTTCACGCTTTCGCCCATCGTCGCGACAAAAAAGGCGACTTCCGCAGACTTTGGAATGTGAAAATCAACGCCGCCGTGCGTCCGCTCGGCTACAGTTATAGTCGCTTCATTGATGCCCTGAAAAAGAAAAAAATAGACTTAGACCGAAAAGTCCTCGCCGACCTCGCCGAAAATAAACCGGAAAGCTTCGAAAGGCTGGTAGGGTCTCTAAAAGCTTAGGTCAAAAGACAAAATTAAAAAGACGTGAGTGGCTTCGGACTTTTTAACTTTTGAGTTGTACTTTTGGGTTTTGATTTTTTAAATTTTGAAATGAACCACCCCGCGGCAAGCCGTTCCCTCATTCCGCTTCGCTCCATATCGGCGGGG
>Ga0209541_10007334_pt1 | contig 18580 bp, 21 predicted proteins | sample RifCSPlowO2_01_FD_184027 | JGI IMG/M metagenome (GOLD analysis project Ga0209541, IMG submission 184027) | Groundwater microbial communities from Rifle, Colorado - Rifle CSP2_plank lowO2_0.1 (SPAdes) (version 2) | ecosystem: Environmental > Aquatic > Deep subsurface > Groundwater | place... | reverse complement strand
GTGATTTTCTGATATTTCTCGGGATTCCCAAGTTTTTCGTAATCATGGAGTGGATGTGCTCGATTTTTCCCAAGGTGATTTTTTTAAATTCATTGTTGTTGATTGTACCTAACATTATATTGATTTCAATGAAGAACCCCGCCCTTACAGGCATTGTTGAAAAATAAGGATATGCAACAGCTCAACGAGAACCTCTCGTTGAGCTGTTTATGGCTTAAAACTTCGGGTCATTGCATAGATCGCGTAGCAAGCAGAGTTCGTGTTTGTGCTCCTTGGTGCGGGATCTTCGGCCGTGTTCAATAATGCGATATGTTAGTAAAAACCATTCTTTGCGAGGAAAGAGGCACATGAAATCCTGCTCTATTTTAATGGGATTGTCGTAATCCGAAAGGTCGCATGTTTTGGCAAAGCGCAGAACATGGGTATCTACAGCGATCCCATCAACAACGCCAAAGGCATTTCCTAAAATAACATTAGCGGACTTTCGAGCGATTCCGGGGAGCGTCGTTATTTCCTTCATCGTACGAGGAATGTTGCCGCCAAATTCATCGCGTATTTTTTTTGCCGCTGCAATAATATTTTTTGCTTTTGCGCGGTAAAAGCCGGTTGGTTTGATTTCTTGTTCAAATATTTTTTGATCGGCGCGAGCAAAATCATCAACAGTTTTATATTTCTGAAACAATTTCTCTGTTATTTCATTTACTTTTTTATCAGTGCATTGCGCCGAGAGCACTACGGCAACCAAAAGCTGAATTGGGCTTTGATAAAAAAGCGCGATTTTCGCGTGCGGATATTTCTTTTTGAGGTGTGCGAGTGTTTTTGTCGCCCGCGCCTTGCGCTTTTTTAATTGTTCGTCCGTCATAATTTTTATGATAAGCGAATGGCGCTATAATATCAAAAACACAACCACCCCACAGTCGCGTAAAGTGGTTGCGTAATTCTAGAAAATGCCTCAAAAAAATCATTATGCGCTACGGGGCAGCTTGAAGTTCTCGGTCTATATCGTTAAGCTCTTCATCAATATCATTCAAATCGGTTGCCGTAAGATCTTGTTCAATGGCTACAACCTCATCAGATGTTCCCTGTTTTTCAAGTGCCTGAATGTCCGTCGATTGCAACGGCGGCACTTCGCGCTGCTGTTGACTTTGGCGAGCGTAGTACACAAACCCTGCAAGAATAAGAAGCACCACGACAATGCCAACCACCACTCCAATACGGGACTTATTCGTTGGGTTTACCTGCTCCGGCATAGGTGTCGATGTTGTTGGGTCCATAATGCTACAAAATTAAATTGATAATAAGTGGCCTTAATTGAGTTGTCCTCGCTTAATAGAATTAATCACATCAACTAATGCCCCGTGCGCTTCGCGAATCTTCGCACTGACCCCCTGCACCGCATCGCGCACTGCAGCAAATGCCTCTTTGGGACTTGTGCTTGCGGTAAATTCATCAAATTTCGCCTGCGCGTCATCCAGCGCTGTCTGCGCGGCATCAATAGCAACATTCCCAACATCAAGCAATGTTTGCTGTTCAGAAACGTCTTTTCCGGCAACAACAAATTTGTCCAAACGGCCTTGTATGCGATCAGAGAGTTTTTGTAATCGATCAATCGCCGCTTCTAATTTTCGCGCCATATGGTCAAAAAAATCTGCGATGCGCTTCGCGCGAATTTCGCCAACTGTCTTACGAAGTTCTTCGCGACGCTCTTCTGCCTTCAGACGAAACTCCTCGCGCTTTTGCTGTATTTCTTTGCGCAACACCTCTCGCTTCTCAAGCATATCGTTGCGAAGGTCTTCGAGCTTCGTTTTGCGCTCTTCGGGAGACAACGTGCGCACCTCTTGATACACGGCATCTCGGCGCTCTTTGATTTCTTGCTGAAGCGCGCGCTGGAGACCTTGCACTTCCACCTTGAGTTCTTGATGTTTCGCGCGCGTCTCTTCCGTCGTCGTTACCTTCATCCCTTGAATTGGCCGCGTTCCTTGCGCAAAAACAAACATCGGGGCAATCAAAGCAACCGCACCGCACGCCCCTGCCATCCTCCACCAATATGTCTTATTCATATTATGATACGTAAATTAACCAATAAAATTAACCAGTAAACTGACTTTATTGTTCACTAAAATCCTATACATAATAGTATAGCACAAAGCACGTAAACTGCCGTCAAGACCGTTGTGGATAAATCCCGTTAGAAAACTCACACGAGGTATTAACCCTCGTGTTCGTAAAATTTGGAAATAACCCTCTGGCAAGCCAGAGGGTATTTTCTAACGGGATAAAGAATGCTACAAATTACAAAACAGCAACGTCGCTTGCTATGCGCTCCATGATGCGTGCAACTTCTGCTGGATAACGCGGAATTACGGTCCCATTGTAGCTGTGTAATTTATCAAATGTATCGCCGCGGTAATATGACGCAGTATTAGGATTGTACCCACCCAAATTCCACGCCACCACATTGATGGCTTCCTCGATGCTCTCAAAATCTATTCTGCACGACGCCCAACCAAACGGATTGTTGCCGCACGAAAATTTTCCGCCGCTTGATTCGCGAATAGAAAGCGCCGGCAGCAACCGCCAATCAATACCATATTCATCTGCTCGCGCAACCATGTATGCGCTATACTCCGCAAGCGGCATATTGCGAGCGCGCAAAAAACGATCAATAGCAACCGCCCGGGCTTCCTGTATAAGCAAGCGCTCGCGCTCTTCTTCGATGCTATTCGCATATACAACCTGCGAAAATAACGGTACGCGAAAAACCACGAGAGAGAGATCTCGTCCTTGAAAATATGTTTTAAGCGTCATGCGTTGTCCGCCTATTGTCATTGCCTCTACGCGTTGCGGCATCACGAATATCATCAACCCAACCAATAACCCGGCCACGGCAACCTTTTTAATACAATACAATATCATGAAAAAGCATCCTATCATGCCACGCAAGAAATGTCAATACACAAAATGGATTCTGTCAAGTGCTCGCTTGAATGGTTTTGTGGTCGGCGCCTACGACTTCGGAAATGTTACGGTATCCATCTCGCTTCATCAGGCGAACTAATCCTCGATTGATTTCAGAAATGTTCTGCGGGCCCATAAAAATCATACTTGTGATCAGCTGAACCAAAGAAGCACCAAGACGGATTTTTTTGTAAGCATCCTCTGCGGTAAATACCCCGCCGGTACCGATAACAACATATTTGCCTTTGGTGCGCTGATAAACGTAAGCAATAACGTCGTTGGATGCATCAAAAACTGCCTTCCCACTAATACCGCCAAGCGGAGGAGCATTTTGATCAATCATAAAACGCGGGTCGCGTTTTTTCGTAAGATTCGTGCAAACGAAACCAGACACGCGATGACGAGCAGCAACATCAAGAATATCATCAATATGCTTACGAGAAAGGTCGGGGGAAATTTTAAGAAAAATTGGCTTATCGGTCGGATATTTGTCTATTTCCACAAGAAGAGCATCAAGGTGCTTTGCATCTTGAAACGGCTCGCCTCCGAACGCATTGGGACAGCTAATATTGATAGTATAGTAGTCGCCGAGATGGGTAAAACATCTAAACGCTTTTACATAATCATCAATGCCGGCTTTTGGACCAACGGTTGCTATGCTGTTTGTTTTAGCAATATTGGTGCCTATGGGAATGCGAAATTTTTTATTTTGAAGAAACGCAGAGATTTTTTTAGCCCCATTGTTTTTCAAGCCATAATATACAGCGAGGGCTTGTGATTTTTTTAGACGCCAGAGTCGCGGCCTAGGATTCCCATCGCATTGCTCGCCTGTGATAGAACCGAACTCCGCAAAACCAAACCCGATGAACGGCAGAATGTCAGTGATCTCCGCGTTTTTATCAAAACCAGCGGCAAGCCCGACAGGATTTTTAAAGTTGATGCCCAAAATGTCTTGCTCCAGCGCCGGATGTGAATAATAAAAAAACATTCCCGTGAGCACCCTCGTAAGACCGTGGCTCCCAAGAAATTTTCCGACGCTGACCGCGCTGTCATGAACATCCTCGGGATCAATACGAAAAACGATATGCTTAAAAATATTGGTATAGAGAAACGCAATAATCGAGTTGCGCATTGCAATAATGGCGTTTTTCATACAACCAGTATAATGGTTTTCCCGCTTTGAGTACATCACATTGTGGCGCGGCCTTGAAAGGCCGTAACATGATTGGTTATGATAAAAACTATGAAAATATTTGTTTTGGGAAATCCAGAAATGGATTCTGACTCGTTGCCACTGAAAATCTTGCCGCGTTTAAAAAAAGAATTCCCAGAAATAGAGTTTGCAGTCGTTGACCCAAATGAGGAATGGGAAATACCCGAAAACCTCGTGATGATTGATACTGCGGAAGGCATAGATAAAATAACAATCTTCAACGACTTGTCGTCATTTTCAGCGGCACCAAACGTAACGATGCACGACTTTGACGCTTACGCAAATCTTCAATTACTAAACAAGCTCGGCAAACTCAAAAAAATAACCATCATCGGCATCCCTCCGCGCCTTCCCAAAAAAGAGACGGAACGTTCCGTTTCCGCCACGCTGCAATCACTTGTCAAAAAGTAAACCTCCGACGAACGTCGGAGGTGTTTTTATTAAATGTACCGTTCTCTCGCCAAAGTTCCACCACGAATACATTCGAGGGATTTTTCAATCTCAACCCGAACAAAGGGCGGGGTAATACAAAGTTCGGTCTCTATAAGCGCCTCAGCAAGTTTTGCGGTTTCTTTGCTTACAAAGCCGGAGCTCGTTCCGTCAGCCACATATTGTTGTAGTGCAAGGAGCGAATTAACATTGCATAATGTCCCGATAAAACCGGTTTTTGCAAGGCGCATGAAATTAATCCCGGTTCTCCCACGTTGCTCGCAGGCAGTACAAAACGCGGGAATAAAACCGTCTTCCAACAATTCACGGACAACCTCTTCAAGTCCTCGATGATCCTCTAATGCAAATTGGCTTCCACGAGTGCCGTCCGGATAAGCATACCCACCAACCTCTGTTGACGAACCGGCGGACGTTTGAGATACGCCGATTAAAAAAGACGTGCGCCGTAATGAAGCAGATTCGCGAGTGGAAATTACAACCCCAGCATACGGAACAGCGATACGTAAAATCGCAACAATATGTAAAAGGTCCTCATCGGAAACCGGACATGGAGGAATATAATCAACACCGCATGCTGGCTTGAGCCGTGGAACAGAAAAGGTATGCGGCCCAATGCCAAACATTCTTTCGAGATATCGCGCGTGCTCGATGAGAGCAATAATCTCAAACCTCCAGTCGTACAATCCCCATAAAACCCCGAGCCCAACATCGCCTATTCCTGCCTTTAAAGCTCTATCATGGGCTGTCACCTGACGAACATAATTGTGTTTTGGTCCCTGAGGATGCACGTCTTCATAGGTTGGCTGATGGTAAGTTTCTTGAAATAAGTTGTATGTCCCCATGCCAGCCGCGCGGAGTTTTCGGTAGTGTTCTATGGTAGTAGCTGCAATATTTACATTAATTCTATCAATACAAGGCCTTCCGCGTTCGTCACATAGTGCATAAACGGAACGCATGAGACCGCAAAGATATTCAATACGGTTGTGAGTTGGATCCTCGCCAGATTCAAGCAAAATTCTACGATATCCGCGGCTGGCAAGAATTTTTACTTCGTTTAAGATTTCCTCCTCACTCAAAACAATTCTTTTGGAATACGCGTTATCGTGACGAAAACCACAATAGAGACAATTATTTACGCAGAAACTTGACCAATAAAGCGGCGCGAAGAGAATCATCCGTCGACCATAAACCGCTTTTCTGACAAAAGAGGAGGCCGCAAACAACTCTTTCTCTACGTCCGAAGCGTGGTATAGTATAGCAGAGATTTCGTTGAGTCCAAGACGTTGAGCTTGTCGCGCTTTCGTAATCGCGCTCAATGCCTGTTTTCGTTTTGATGTTTTTCCGGCCTTCAGAGCTTTCCTGACCACTTCAACATTAACTGGCAACGCCATCTCTTCCTCCTTATTATAAAAGATCGTTTTAGAAATCTACCGTTTATATTAGCGAATCATAGGGCATCCGGCAATAAAAGATTGTCGAGCAAGATTAAATTCCCTGCCAAACCCACGGCATATCTGCATATTACATTCATGTGCGATCTCACGCACTTCTGAAATAGCGCTTGTAGAATGGAGGTGCTCTGCGAGCTTGTTTTTACCCGGATAGATATCGTACAAATCCTTTATATCCAACGGGGTTAAATTTAACATAAAAGAATTGGCGCCCGAACGGAGAGCTGTTCTCCGGAAATCGTTTCCCCATAAATATTCCATAGCAGTAGTAATCGGAATCCTTGCTCTTGGCAAAGCAAGTCGTGAGGCAATAATCAATTTTTGAACTAAACATGAAAGCACAACGTTGTTCTCAGCGAATAACGTGCGCGGATGCGGGATAACTGGTCCCATGGAAACCATGTGCGCCCCTAGATCCCGCAGCAAAAGTATATCAGAAACATATGACTCAATTGTCTGACCCGGCAAACCAATAAGAGGGCCGGTCGCAATAATATACCCAATGTCTCTCATAAATCGCAGGTGACCAATTCTTTCGTCAAACGATGCGCCGGGATGCATTTCTTCATATAATGATCTGGATGAAGTTTCGAATCTAAAAAGGACGCCTCGAGCTCCGGCAAGAAAAAGCTTTTCGTAGGTAATGGCATCTCGTTCTCCGATGCTTAAAAAAACCAGAGGGCGGCACTGTTCAAAAATGTTTTTTAAAATAGAAACGAGTTTGTCGGTTGTGTAATAAAAATCTTCTCCCGATTGGAGAACAAGCATCTTGTAGCCAAGTTTTTTAACAGCAGTCGTTGCCAATTCTACAATCGTATCCGGTTCTAGACGGTAGCGCCCGAGTTTACGATTTTCCGACCGTAATCCACAATAAAAGCAATTTCTCCGGCAAAAATTCGAAAACTCGATAATGCCGTGAATACATACTTGCCTACCAAGAAACTTAGCGCGGACATAGCTAGCAAGTTTTGCCGTTTCTTCAATATTGGCTGGGTTTTCCTGCCGGAGAATATGAGTAATGTCTTCTGCGTCTATGCCGTTGCCACGCAGAGCTTTATTGATTAATTCTTTGTGAGATGTGCTCATGCTTCATTCCACCGCACTTTTAAAAAATGCGCGGCGCAGCTCATGCAAGGATCATAGGCACGAATAAGTTTTTCTACCTCCAATTGTATTTTTTCTTTTGCGGCATCGGGAAGAAGATTTTGTACCAACACAAATATATCTTCTTCAATATTTATCTGATTCTGTCCCGTGGGTACTATCACTTCCCCGCTTGTTACCACGCCGTCCTTTCGTACATGATATTGGTGATACAAAGTCCCGCGCGGCGCCTCCACAACGCCGACACCGACAGCATCTCGCGGTGCCTTTTTTACAATCGGCTCCTGAATAATTGTGTTGGATTGTAAAATCTCAACCGCGTGATCCAAACAGTGTAATATTTCAATTGCTTGTGCTACATTATTCATAAAAATATCGGTAGAAGAAAAAATATCGAGTGCGCCGCGCAAAGACGATTTGGTCCTTGCGTGCAGTAAATCCTTTGCCAAATTCATTCTTGCCAACGCGCCGACCATATACGATCCGCGCTTATGCTGATAAGCCGACGCTTGAGAATACGGCAAAACAATCCGTTCGAGATGATCTCGGTAATCCTTTTCTTCAATGATCTCTCCGTCGTCTGTTTTGATTACTCCATCAATAAATCCGTACACATCTTTTGGAACAAGCGCCATAAAATTTGTCTTTCTATCAAAATGAAATGGCGCTTTCTGAAACACATCAATGAGGCGCAAAACGGCTGGCCGTATGTTTCCCAGTTTTTTTATCGCTTCGTCAATTTCTTCTTTGCCAGGGAAATGATTAAACCCGCCGATCGTCGGATATATAGCATGGACACTTCGTCCCGCAACAATGGTTGCCAAATAATTCCCCGCGGCTTTTATTTCAAAAGCGTCGTGTAACAGCTGATGCTGCTCAGGATCGTTCTCGTCAAAATCCAAAAACGCGTCTTTGCCGTATATATCGGGCATGGCAAAAAGATACAAATGCAAAGCGTGGTCGCGAATATTGAGCCCATACATCGTAAGCTGCCTCAAAATTTTCGTTTGCAAAGACGGCTCAATATCTAAAGCGTGCTCGCACGCTTCAATACTGCACAAAATATGCGCATTGGAACACGTCCCGCAAATCCGAGCAAGCAATTGAGGAATAGCCGCGATTGGTTTTCCTTCCATTGCCTTCGTAAAAAACCTCTTATATTCTTCGATTTTAAAATGGACGCTCTCCACACGCCCATCGCGAATAGCGATGTCCAGCGTTGCGGCGCCCTCAACTTTAGTAAGATGATCAAATTTTAAATCTACTGTGTGCATATTTGTTTTATTTCCGATACCAATTTATTTACTGCGTCTAAAAATACATTCGGCTCCATGGGACATCCGGGAATTTCAGCGTCAACTGTGACCACCTCCGATACCTTTAACACCTTCGGCAACGCCGAAAAACGAGCTATTAAAAATTGAATCTCTTGTTTTTGCTGCTCGTTAAAATAATTTCTCTGCCCCGCCGGCATTCCTACCACCGCGCAAGCGCCCACCGCGACCAACTTTTTTGATTTTTCGCGAATTTCTTTCAATTTTTTAGCATGCTCGTCTGATGCAATGGCTCCTTCCACAAACGCAATATCAAGCTCGTCGAGAATGTTGTCTGACTTCAAAACGCGCGCATGGCGAAAATCAAAAATTTTCTTCCATTCCTGCCAATGGTCATTCATGATCTCCGTCATGACAATAGTATTGTCTTCGCAGCACGAAAACGAAAACCATCCAATTTTAATTTTTTCATTCATATTACATTTTTTTATTTCACTAATTCTTGAAGTTTAAAATCTGGATTTGATAATTCGGATTCGTGGCCGGAAATTTTAAAATCTTTTTCTATTAATTTTGAAATGATTCCGAGTTCCTGTGTGCGATTAATGAGTGTCGCGCCAATTATTTCGCCATCTTTTGTAATAATTCTGCCATACGAACCAGACTCGGCAGAACCACGCGAAAATATAGTTCTGTCTGTGCCCGGACGCACATCGCCAATAAAAGCGATGGTAATGCCGAATCCTTGCGTTGTATAGAATGACACCATTTTGAAGGGTTCTTTTTTGCCCGCCATATTTCCTCCCGCAATTCTTCCTTGCATTTGCGCGTTTACCCAATTTCCCAATTGAACCCTCTCTTCTAAAACAAGATCGTTAAATTCCGCGCAATCCCCCGCTGTCCAGATATCTTGGACATTTGTTGCGAGATACTCATTTGCAAAAATGCCTCTGTTTATTTGAATGCCGGATGATGTCAGCCAGTCAAGCTGGCAACAAACTCCGATTCCAGCAATAATAATATCGCAAGGAATTTTGTCCCCGTTTTTCAAAAGCAGACCATCCACCGCCATATCGCCAAGAACCTCCTTCGTTTCAGAATTTAAAATTATTTTTACGCCCCCATTTTTCAGCGCGCGTCCAATGATGCGTCCCGAGGATTCGTCCAATAATGGCTCCAAATAGTACGATTCTCGCAAAACAAGCGTTACGTTGATTCCTGCCATTTTAAGCATGTCGCACATTTCAAAACTTACAAATCCTCCGCCTATACAAACCGCCTCTTTTGCGGTTTTAACTGCGTCTATAATCTTTTTTGCGTCGTCAAGCGTACGTAAATAAAAAACTCCTCTTTTGCTTGCCCCGAGAACGCCCCATGCTCTTACAGAACTTCCCACCGCAAGGAGCAGTTTTTCATATTGAATTGCTTTTCTGTCTTCCAGCGTTACAATTTTGTTCTGAGCGTCAATTGAAATTGCTTTTTTGCCGCTTATTAATTCGATATTAAACTTTTTGTACCAATCGTCTGTTTTTAACCAAATGTTGTCAAATGGAATTTTTTCAAGAAAAAAATTTGGTTTAGAAAGCATGATGCGCGAATACGATCTATAGGGCTCGTCGGAAACAATAGTAATAGTGCCGTTGGTATCATGCCGACGTATGGTTTCAGCGGCGGTCGTTCCTGCAATGCCGCCGCCAATGATAAGATATTTTATATTTTCCTGCATTATCCTTATTCTAACATGCGCGCACTATGCCGCAATATTGCGCGTGATAAAAACCATGAAAGAGTCCCTAAAAACGCGAGTTGAATAGTCGGCGTGAAGCCGGTTTGTAAAAACGGGATAACAAACATCGTCTCGCGATATGCCCACCGATTGGTTACCAGCGCCCATCGCTCCAAAAACACGGCAACCGCTAACCCAACCACAATCATAAACCACGCGCCGCGCCGAAGCCGAGGAACTCGTATCATACAAAGAGCAACAAGAGAAATGATCGCTGCATCAACTGCTGCCGCGCGCAGCAAAATCAAAGCGGTGATTGCGCCGCCTTGGTAGTGCACATAAAATTGTGCGTGCCAAAATTCCCACAAAACATTGAGAACAAAAGCGGCGATAAAAATAAAAAAATTAAAAAATGCGGGCAATGTCAAGGTATGTTATGAGAATCATAAGCGTGAGTAAAAACGCAAGGCCCGCGCCGTGGACCACCGCGCTGATGCGCGGTGAGATACGGCGGCGCGTGACCGCCTCAGCAAGCACAAAAGCAAACCTGCCGCCATCAAGCCCGGGGATAGGTAAAATATTAATGAGTGCAAGATTGATGGACAAGACAGCGGTCAAAAAGAGCATCATATCAAGCCCGGATTTTTTTGCGTCGCCAACAATATGAAAAATCCCAACAGGACCTGCCACGGGAACGTGTCTTCCCTCACCACGAAACACGTCGCGGATAATCATTGCAAACCCGCTAACAGTGTTGGCGGTTGCTTGATAGGTAAGCTTGGCTCCTGCGATGGGCGCTTCGTACCACGCGGCGCGCTCTATGCGCGTCCACGAAAGCGCGACGCCGATTGGTCCCTCGCCCGGAGGCGGCGCGGCGCGCGGTTCAAGAGAAAAAAATATTTCTGACCCGTCGCGCAAAACAAGCAAAACAAGAGATTGCCCCGCGCGCGCTGCAATATATTTCTGCAAACCATCAATTGTTTGAGGAACAAACACCCTGTCCAGCGTCTCGCCAATCTGAAGTACCGCGTCTCCTGCTTGAAGCCCTGCTGTAAACGCCGGTGAGAATGGAGCTGTCTCTACAATCGTAATACGCGCATCCGGCATACCCAACGCTTCTTCTTCTAAAAGCGGCTCTGTGATGCCGCGCGTGGTAAGAAAACTAAACACAAAATAAGCAAGAAGGACATTTGCCGCAACGCCGCTTACTAAAACAAGCAAGCGAATCTTGGCAGATTTTTTGCCAAAGCTATCCGGATCATCGCTCTCTCCTTCTTCGCCATAAATACGCACAAAGCCGCCGAACGGCAGCCAGTTGAGGGAATAGAGTGTCGGGCCTTTTCGCACACCAATAATCCGCGGCGGGAGGCCAAACCCAAATTCGTCAACGCGGATGCCAAACGCGCGGGCAGCAAAAAAATGCCCGCATTCGTGGGAAATTATTAAAACAAACAACAGTGCGAAAAATATTAGAAAAGTGATCATACCTCCATAATTTCTTTTTCTTTTTCTGCTGCAATGCCAGAAAGTTTTTTGTTTATTGTTTCAATGAGTTTCTCTAGTTTTTCGTTTTGAAAAAATTTTTGGTCCTCGGAAATTTCTCCTTCGCGTTCCGCGCTCTGAATACGCTTCCGAATATCGTCGCGGCGCTGACGCACCGAAATCCGCGCCTCTTCCGCGCGATTTTTTAGGGTTTTCACAAGTTCTCGGCGCCGTTCTTCGGTTGGTGCAGGAATCGAAATGCGCACTTGATCTTTTTCTGCAATCGGGGCACCTCCCGCATGTGCGTTCATCAGCGCCTGTTCAATAGCAGGTAAAATTGTCTTGTCCCACGGTTTGATAAGCAGTGTCCGTGCATCGGGCGTAGAAAGAGAAGCAACATGCCGCAGCGGCGTTTTTGCTCCATACGCCTCAACCTCTACGTCTTCCACCATACCAATATGCGCTCTTCCGATACGAAGATTGTTAATCTCCTCCTCAAACCGAGAAACAATATTATTTAATTGTTGTTCGTCTTTGGTAAAATCCACAAAATATTAATAAAAAGAAATTTATATAAAGGTCAGTGCGTATTCGCCAATCAAGCGCTTGCTGGCGGTGGGATCAAGTTGGTAAAGCTGATATGCCTGCCAAAGCTGCTCAAGTTCACGAATCTTTTCATCAACACTGCGTTGCGCGATTATCCCTTCTTGTATCGCGCGCTCTTTCTCTAGAATAGCAGATCGGAGCATTCTTTCAAAATCCCCTCCTTCCAATAATTTTGGCGCGTTCTCCCAACGTTTCTTAAGCGAGAGCTTGGAAAGGCGTGCAAGTTCTGTGTTGTCTTGGGACGAACGCTCGGCGCACACAACACGAACCAAAGAAAAACGCGAGCGAAGTGGCTTGGAAAGACGCTCAAGATTGTTGGTAGTAGCAAGAAACACCACTCCCGATGGCGGATCTTCAAGAATTTTTAGCAACAGCGGCGATGCATCGCGGCTGATGCGCTCAATGGCGCGCATGACAAATACTTGCCGCGGCGCGTACTTCGCGTTGCGCTCATTATTAAATGGCGTCTGTAGAGCGCGCGAGCGCATCGCGCGCACTGCGTTTATAGAAATACTGCCGCTTTCGGTATCTGGCAAAAGCTCAAAAAAATTGGGGTTTCTCAAATACTCTTTTCCCAACAACAATTCTATGTATTCCCGCAGAGCGCTCTCTTTGCCCACTTCATCGCCCCCCCACAGCAAATATGCGTGCAAAAAAATTCCTGCGCTTAATTGTTTGCGAACAATGTCACTGATAAGCATTGTATTATTATCGTTTGGCGATAATACTCCGTTTATATTCTTCAAAATATTCAAGCGCGATGCCGGTTCCTTTGGCAACGCAAAAAAGAGCGTCTTTGGCAACGTTTGCAGGAACGCCAGTAGAGCGCGATACAAGCGCAGGAAAATTTCGCAACAGCGACCCCCCACCAGTCATCGTAATGCCTTGCTCAATAATATCGGAGGCAAGTTCGGGCGGCGTATGATGAAGTACTTGTTTAATTGCCTTCATAATGTCCCGAAGCTCCGGCTCGATTGCTTTTACCACTTCATTGGTGCGAATATCAACCGAGCGCGGCAAACCGGTAAGAATATCTCTTCCTTTAATCGTCATTACCAATTCTTCTTCCACGGGGATTGCTGATCCCACAGAAATTTTAATCTCCTCCGCGGTTCGATCGCCAATCGCAAGATTGTATTGTTTTTTAATGTAATCGGCGATCGCCTGATCAATTTTGTTGCCCGCAATTTTTACCGATGTCGCGCTTACAATCCCTCCCAAAGAAATCACGGCGGCATCCGTTGTCCCGCCGCCAATATCAACCACCATATGTCCTCGCGGCTCATAAATAGGAATGCCAGCGCCAATGGCCGCTAATATCGGCTCCTTGATGACGTATGCCGCTTTTGCGCCCGCCTTAACTGCCGCTTCAACTACCGACCTCCGCTCGGTAGAAGTGACGCCGGCGGGAACCGATACCAACACCTCGGGACGCACCAAATTCCAACGCCCGACTGCTTTTGCAATATAATAGCGCAGCATTGTTTCGGTAATGCGGTAATCGGCAATAACGCCATCTTTCATGGGTTGGTACGCGACAATCGTATCGGGAGTTCTTCCGATCATTACTTTTGCTTCATTCCCCACCGCAAGCACCTTATTATCGGGCATCGCAACCGCAACAACCGACGGCTCGTTGAGCACAATGCCCTTGCCGGGAATATATACAAGAGTATTAGCCGTGCCCAAATCAATGCCAATTTTTTTGATGAAAAGATTCATACATATACATTATATAGCATCTAAACGCGCTCAACGAAAGCCCCCAGGTCCCGCAGTCGAGAATCAATGCGTTCGTAGCCGCGGTCAATAAAATAAATATCATTAACCCGAGAACGTCCGTTAGCAATAAGCGCGGCGAGTACAAATCCAAGCCCTGCCCGCAAATCGGGACTTTCAATCTCGCGACCATGAAGAGCCGTCGGACCAACCACCGCAATGCGATGCGGATTGTGCATGGTAATATTTGCTCCCATGCGATTGAGATCCTCAATATAATGAAAACGCCCGTCAAAAATCGTTTCAAAAATAATACTCTGGCCGATTGCTTGGGTCATAAGCACCGCAAACGGCGCCTGAAAATCAGTAACAAACCCCGGATATTCATGCGTGCGCACCGAAACGCTCTGAAGCGTTTTTGGTTTTCGCACCGCAATACTCGTCTCCTCGGTTTGAACCAAGACCCCTGCTTCGCGCAAAACCTCTGTCATCGCGCGAACATGTTCAGGAATACAACGAGTAATCGTAATGCGTTTTCCCAACGCTGCGCCGAGTAGAAGAAAACTTGCCGTTTCAATGCGATCCGGCAAAACGAAAAAGGGGACGGATGACCGTAGCAATGTCCTGTCAGTGCCCGTAACAGTAATCGTATGCGTGCCAGCGCCCTCAATGCGCGCGCCGGACCGATGAAGAAACTCTGCAAGGTGCGGGATTTCCGGTTCGCACGCCGCGTTCATTAAGATCGTCTTGCCGCGCGCGAGTACCGCAGTAAGCATCAATGCTTCCGTTCCAGTAACACTCATATGACGAAACATGTATTCTGTCCCGCGCAATGACCGAAGAGAAATGTCGTATCCGAACGGCTCCTCTCGAACGCGCGCGCCCATGTGCTCCCATCCTTTTAAAAACAAATCAATAGGCCGCGCCCCGATGACACATCCACCAGGATGCGGAAATTTTACCCTCCCGAGGCGAGCAAGTAATGGAGCGACCAACACAATAGAGCCGCGAAAGCGCTTTGCAACCTCCGGATGAAGATTGGGGTTGCTGACACGGGAAGTATCAATGCGCAGCGCGTGTTCATTAATCCAATCTACGCGCGCGCCCGCGTGCTCTAAAAGTTCGAGCATTCGAAAGACATCTTCAATCCGCGGAACATTATTAATGGTAACCGGATTTTCATACAAAACGGTTGCCGCAAGAACTTTAAGCACAGAATTTTTTGCGCCCTGTACAGCAACGGTTCCCTCTAGCGCCGCGCCGCCATCAATCATGAAACTCGAAGACCCGCTCATTAAACTGATGAGGTCTTTTTTAAGCGCGCCGCTGATTTTCGTGAGCGTCTCCGCGGTGAGATTCTGCTCGCCGCGCTCAATGCGCGCGATGGCACTCTGGCTCGTCTTGAGTGCGCGGGCAAGTTCTGTTTGGGTCATATGAATTTCGCCCCTCCGCGCCGCAATGGCCTCGCCCACGCGCTTCATCATATTATCCCGTATCATATCCTATATCATATATGATATAGGATATGATATAAAGCGCGCAAGAAAAGAAATCGAGCAAGAGATTGCTCGATTTCAAGCAATCAATGTCCCGGCTGCAGGATTCAAACCTGCGACCTTGTCATGTTCTCAAAGCTCCCGAATTAAAACCTTCACAAACTTTTGAAATCATTTTGCCAAATCTGATACATAAATCCAAAAAGCGAAATCTGCGCTGACCAGCCGCCTGCGGCGGCGGGATTTCGCTCGGACGGCTCCGCATCGTGAACGGTGTTAGAACCATTTTTGAAAGGCAAAATGAGTATATTTACATCCCAGATTTGAGAACCTACTCAAACGCATAAACTTACCCCACCCCACTACTCACTATATTTTATCCACACCCACCCATTGACAGACTATGGGGGCTTGCTATACTAGCAATGTCTTTCGGTTAGCCATAACTGAAAGGGCATAACATCCAAGGGTCGCCCTCCGCGAGGAGGGCGGCTTTTTTATTTACTCTCCTTTTCTAATTCAGCTCTATGCTTTAACTCTTTACCCCAGATACCATCAATATCCAAAATATCAGTATAGCCATCTGCGCCAGTTCTCAACTCCTGCGATACATTGTTTTTTGAAGAAAATATAAAAACTTTTTTCCCGTGATTCTTCAAATATGTTACAAGCGCCAGAAAATCAGAATCTCCAGTAAAGAAAACTGCCGTATTATATTTTTCGAAATGATGGAGGGCGTCTATCGTTATTTCTACATCCATATTGCCTTTTTCTTCTATTGCCTCGCCATGCTCATTGGCCACGCTGATTCTTTTCAATTCCTTTTTTATAACCTCAAATCCCAATCCTTTTTTCAAGAAGGTGAAAAATCTATGTTTACCATCCAAACTATAATTTCTTGTGCCTTCTGCGGGATACGCCGTATAGTAAGAAACTTTGATAGATGTTCCCCCAAATCTCTTTTTAATGTGCTTTACTGTCTTATCAAAATCCAAAAATTTACCTTTCGCTTTTGACGCCTCCCATAGATTGGAGGCGTCAATAAACACATAGACCGTATTTGTTGCCTGGTTTTGAGAATTGTCCGAAAACATATTTGTATGATATAAATATCAGATTTTTATAATTTTTACAACCACATTGCTCATTATTGTTTGGTAGCAAAAAACTTCCGTGTTGGGAGTTCTTTGCGGGAACAGCTCGCCCCGTTAGAAGTAGCCGCGCCGCGGTCCTTCGGACTCGCGACCCTGTCGCGAGCGCGACTTCTAACGGGGCGAGCGGGAAAGATGAATCTCTCTTGCGCCCCTCGGCCCTTGGCCGAGCTCTCGGTATGTCCGTAAACCAGAATTGCTTTTAACCGCACCCTTCGCCCTTTCGGGCGAATCCACCGCACCCCAGTAGCAGAGCATAGCTCGCTACGGGGCAGGCAAGAGCGGATGGCGGACTTATTACACAATTCTGTTATCGGCTTTCACCGATAAATACCGATTCTCACTATTCCACTTAAATTATATCAATTCTTAACGAATTCCAAAAGCGGCTCCTCCCAGCCGAAACATGTTTCTTTGCCGTTTAGTGCATCAAATGCTTTTGTGCAGGCCGGGTCAAGTTTTGCGTACTCTTGAAGCATGGAAACAACTTCTTCAATAAATCCGCCCACAGTGCCATCAGAATCATCAACGCCGCCGCGACACAATCTATCATCAAGCCGCAAAAGCATATCAACCAGAACTTTTGCAGTTTGCTCGCTTACCGGTAACTCGGAAACGATCTTTGATAGACGATTGCATCCTTCCGAAAGAGAGCTTTGATATGAAAACCAAATGCGGGACGGCCCCTCGTATGATTTGATATACCGCATGCCGGCGGTGATTGCCTTCTTTGTTGCCGCTAACTCGCTTTTGCTTAATTCTCCCAATTTGCCGCTGCAAGTAACTTGCGATACCAGTTTTTTATCTTCCTCTGAAAGCGGCTTACCGCCAGTAACCGCGCGAATGGCGACTGCTACCATATGTTTGCAAAGCGTATCGTTCTGACCGAGATAGCACTCACAATGTCCATAATCATATCGACGCGCTTCAACCGAAACCCGATACGGCTTTGTGCCGACAACTACGGCCGAATAACCGCCAATTCCTTCCTCAAACTTTGTCACCTTTCCTTTCTCATACAAATCAACTGCCTTCTCAAAAGTCGGCCCATCGGTTGCGAATTTGATTTTGTCTAAATCGTATTTCGGTTGCACGAATTTATAAATTAAAATACCATAATAACATTCTTACATTCTCAAGTTTATAAGGATGTCATTGTATTTGTTGAAATGACTTTAAGAAACGGACAAATGTTTTTCCATACGGCGATAAGGTGTGTTCAACGAATTTTCCGCGATACTTTTTATTTAGGAGTCCTGCCTGATAAAGCCGCCTTGTGTGCTCGCCAATAGTTTTTTCATTCGCCCCAAGCGCCTCAACAATATCCTCCAACGTTATGCCATCGCGCTCCGCGATGAGGAGCAGTATTTCGATGCGATAATGATTCGATATACCCTTGAGATGCCGCTCCATTTGTTTTGCTGTCTTCATTTTGACCATGTTTATATTATACAGCACAAACTAACATTCTCAAGTTTGTTAGTATGTTATTTGATTTTATCTTCCTCGGCGTAAGCTGTGATCTCGATATTACAGCTCTTATGTTCCCGACACCACGCCTCGCATTTCTCGGCCCACTCGCGATCCGCATAGTGAAAACCGCACTCCTCGCATTGGTACAGTTCTTTATCGTTCTGTTGGATTACTTTAACCATAAATTATCTTTCTCCGTTTAATAACCTTTCAAACGCTTCGAGATTACCCATCGCGTCATTAACGGGATTATGATCATGCGGAGTCACGCGCAACTTCTTCCACGATGAGGCATTCGTAAAATCCTCGACAAGTCCGGCGTAAAAATCGCCAATTCGTCTCGCCGAATGACCGAAAGGATTTTTGCCGAGAAACAGATGAAAATAATAATTGATAAATTGCCAGTCGTAAGCCGGATTGTCGCTTACGAACAGCGGCCTGAATCCTTTCTCCGTCACGGACAAAATCCAGCTATCG
>Ga0209541_10007332_pt1 | contig 18582 bp, 19 predicted proteins | sample RifCSPlowO2_01_FD_184027 | JGI IMG/M metagenome (GOLD analysis project Ga0209541, IMG submission 184027) | Groundwater microbial communities from Rifle, Colorado - Rifle CSP2_plank lowO2_0.1 (SPAdes) (version 2) | ecosystem: Environmental > Aquatic > Deep subsurface > Groundwater | place... | reverse complement strand
TTTGATTTTAAATGTTTCATTATCTGTATTCCCATCCATAGTAAACCCCCTTATAGTATTCATCAATGATTAAATAACTATTATTTAAAGGTTTTTATAAATGTAATCATAAAGTTTATAAATAAACTCATATCTCTCCGAAGCGGTGATCTTCGAAAAGTGACTTGGGTTTACAAAGAAGATACAAATCTAAATACAAAAGTTGATTTAATCATAGAAAAGAAAATTAAGAAACCCCTAGATAGTGATTCCAAGATTGAAAAAGTTATCGCTGTCTCAATGAATTTCACTAGACATCCAATTCATTATATTTTGCATTATACTATTAAAGGAACTATACAATGGAAATATATTCAACCAAAATATTTTAAGGAAGGTAAAATATTCAATGGTAAACCAGGTTCAAAATTTGAAGGATTACTAGAAAAAGACAGGAATTTTTTTATATCGAATATTGATTATTTGTATACTGACGAAAAAGGTCTGACCGCAAATGGGTGGATTAATTTTTATTATCAGAAGACGAGACGACTTTATGAATATAATTCAAAGAAAAAGCTCAGAAGAAAAACTTAAATAGTCTTAAATTAATTCTTTCCCCATGCTCAATAAATTAGCTTTGTATATCACAATTCTATTTATTTCTATATCCTCTGCTGCAGCTATGTCTCATTATATAGGCAATTATGATGCATGGGTTTACTCAATTATTAGTGTAGCAGTTGTCAGCCTAATTGCATTAATTGGCATTATCACATTTGCAATCAAAGATAAGTATATTAAAAAAATTGTGATTTATCTATTAAGCTTTTCAGCCGGCGTTCTTCTAGGAGATACATTCATACATTTACTTCCTGAAATTGTTGCGGATTATGGATTTGATATCAAAATTTCAATTTACATCCTTTTAGGTATTCTTGTGTCTTTTTTCATTGAAAAAGTCATTCACTGGAGTCACTATCATGACACATCATCAAGGAAACATATTCATCCTTTTGCCTATCTTAATCTTATTGGAGATGCAGTCCATAATTTTTTAGATGGCATGATTATTGGAGCAAGTTATTTAGTAAGCTTACCGGTTGGACTTGCCACTACTTTTGCAGTTATTTTTCATGAAATACCTCAGGAGATAGGAGACTTTGGAGTATTAATACATGGTGGATTTTCAAAATCTAAAGCATTATTCTTAAATTTTATCACTGCTTTAACATCAATAATAGGCGCCCTGGTAGCAATATTTCTTAGTAATTATTTTACTAATCTAACACAAATATTAATCCCGATTGCAGCAGGTAATTTCATCTATATAGCGAGTGCAGATTTAATCCCCGAATTACACAAAGAAACCAAAATAAAGAATTCAGCTATTCAAATATTTTTATTCTCCATAGGAATTCTTGTAATGTATATTCTAAAACTATTTTGAGCAACATTTAAATATGAAAGATATATAAAATAAAATATGTACACTAGAAAAATAACTATAGTTAAAATAGTTAAAACAAATGCTGGGTTAAATGAAGATTTGCAATGGTTTTCAAACACTTTAGGTTTATTTGGTATAAGAGATAAAGAAAAAAGTTGTTTTAGAGTTTTTCTGGAGATATTAAAAACATCAAAATACAATAAAGGTATTTCTAGTGATCAGATAGCTATTAGGAGTAATTTAAGCCGGGCAACTGTAATCCATCACCTCCATACCCTTGTTTCTAAGGGCTTAATCATCTCTTCAGACAATAAATATTTATTAAGAGTTCAAAATTTAGAAGAGCTTGTAGATCTAATCAAATCAGAAAGTGAAGATTTGTTTAAGGAGCTTAAGAAAACAGCAAAATCAATAGATAATCAATTAGGTTTATAACAATTTAGAAATCTTTAAATTATATCACTAATAAGTAATTATTAAATAAAATGTTAGATTACGCTCAGTACAAATTATCTGAAATAAATTCAGAATCTAAAGATGGATTGACTTATACATTTGTCTTATTAGAAGGCCCCCACCCAAACCATTATTTGGTAACCTCAATTGTAAAGATTAAAGAATCTATTTTAAAAAGAGATAAAAAATCTTTAGAGTCAAAACTTGAACTTTATGATAAGATTTTAGGGGAATTTGGAGTATTTGTGTCAGAAGATTATATCCAATCTAATTTTTCGTATAAATTTTGCTTAATAGTAGAACAATATATAGTGTTATCTAAATTAATCGAAATGGTGGAAAATTATAAGATATATTGCTCTGGACAGAACTAAATTATAGTATTTGCGGAAAAATAAGATGGGTTATGTTTTAATATATATTTAAATATTACAGTACAATTCAACAGAAAGACTTAAATATGTTTATACTCTACCATACAAAATAATTCTAGTAAACTTAGAAGAGATTTTAAAATGTTAAAAATCGGCGAAAAAGCACCAAGTTTTACAGCTCAAGCATTTCAAAATGAGGAAATTAAATTCATAAAATTAGATGATTATAAAGGAAAATGGGTTATTTTAATGTTTTACCCTGGGGATTTTACCTTTATTTGTCCAACTGAGTTATATGAAGTAGCTTCTATGTATGACAAATTTAAGGAGTTGGGTGCAGAAATCCTTGGAATTTCTACTGATAGTGTTCACGTTCATAAAGCCTGGCATGATACATCAAAAGCTGTTAGAAATGTAACTTTTCCATTAATCTCTGATAAAAATGGTAGTATTTCTAGATCATACCATACATACCTTGAAAATGATGGTGAAAGCCTAAGAGGCACTTTCATAATTAATCCTGAAGGAATCCTAAAAACTATAGAAATCCATGACAATTCTATTGGCAGGAACGCAAATGAATTATTAAGAAGATTACAAGCTGCTAAGTTTACATCTGAAAATCAAGGTCAGGTTTGCCCAGCATCATGGACTCCCGGCAAAGAAACCCTAAAACCTGGATTAAACCTAGTTGGTAAGATTTAATTCAGATTAAAAGCCAAATCTAATAATATTTTTACCTATAAGGATTAATAGAATCCCTAAACAAATCATTACTATCCCTATAAACAATCTCATCCATTTCTTTGCTTTATCCTTCCATGCTTTAATTTTTTTGGCACTGGCTCCAAAATAAACTAGTAGCAATATTACAATTAAAGGTAAGACAAAGATAAAATTATAAACTAACAAATACACAATGGTTTGGAACTCCAATCCTTTTGTTGCCAATAAAGTCGTTATTGCCAAATAAGGTCCACCAGTGCATGGTAATTCTACAGCAGCTACAAAAACTCCAAGGATTATTGAACTTGGGATGCTTATTTTTTTCATCATTTGTTTGATTTGTTCTGCTCTTCTCGGAGGAATACTTAATGTTATTCCCTTACCATACCAAAAGAAATCTTTGATTTCAATTAAACCAAGTAGTATTACTACACCACCAACTATAACACTTAAAGGCTCTGCCAAATTAAATTTTTGGATAAATAAAAGTAGGCCAATTCCAGCAAAAAAATATGTTACATAAACTGCAGAAATGTAAATTAATCCAGTAAATAACATCATATTTTTTCTTTTCTGTCGGGATAGAGTTAATAATGTTGTAATTAATAAGATAAGAACTCCAATAGCACAAGGATTAATACTATCAACAAGTGCTGTTCCAATTATAGTTGGCCATGTAAGGTCTATTGCCATTATAAATTTAACAACCAGCTTTTTGGGCTAATACTTCCAAATCTTGAACCCCAATAAGTCTTGATCCATCAGGAAATTCCCAATCTGGATATTTATCGACATTTTTTTCTAAGCATAATTCGGGTTCTCCCTCAATATTTCCACAAGCTATCGGAAGCTTACCTCCTTCGTCTCTTTTACATCTTGGATCGCATTCTATATATACCCCTCTTTGAAGAATAATTTCATATGATGGCCCAAATAATTTTTTTTGTTTAGCACAATTTGGACACCAAAAAGCTCCATATTCTTTGACATTTTTCTCAGCTAAGCAATTTGCAATCACATTTCTTGCTTCATCATCGATACCATTATTTTGACATGCACTTATTATTAATAAGAAAATAAAAATTATACCTAACATATATTTAACAAAAATCGCAGACATTTTTTTTATTCGAAGATTTCTTTACTCCTTTTTTTGGTTTACTAGCCTTCATTTTCTCCTCCTATTTGAAACTACCACTTATTCTTCCATAATAAAAATGAACATATCAGTATTACTATAACAAAAAAAGCCGAGATTATGCAAAAAATACACCAAGACAAGATTACAAATGCCTCCAAGAAGCTTAAGTACAAAGAAAATAAAAATGAAATAACTGATAAAATAAGTAAATATTTTGTAAATTGTTTATTTCGTTTCAAATTCTTAGATTTTAATAATACAAATTTTTCGTAGGTTAATGCAAAAAATATGAGATAAGTTAAAAATCCAAGTAATGCCACAGGAATTCCTAAAATATCAGAATATACACTTTTATTTACAATATCACAATTAAACTGATCACTAAAATTGCAGAAGGTACTGGCCTCAGGTTTGTAGTGTAAATAAGTTAAATATATAGTCAAAGGTATGCCAAGCAGTGAAAAAATTAAAATTATATACAAAATCCTCTTTTTGTTCATGATAACTTTTCTACATTCTTTATTTATAAACTTTTCTAGTTAGAAAAAGTAAAAAAACAGAAAGTATTATAAAAGAAAAGTAGCAATGAATGTTAAAAAAAGGGGTTATAAATGGGCATTGCGTATGTACCTGGATTGACTTGGTTTGCTGCTTTATTTTTAATGGGTGTTGTAATTTCACTATTCGCACAGAAAATTAGAATTCCAGATATAATATTATTATTACTGACTGGTATAATTTTCAGTCTTAAAGGTTACAGTATTGAACAATTTATTCCAAATAATTATTTGCTTGGTTTCACTGTTTTTGCATTGATCCTGATTGTATTTGACAGTGCCTCTAGTTTAAAACTTTCTGAACTTATGGAGATATCTCCAATTGCAATAAAACTCTCGGTGATTTTTCTTCTTCTGAATGTATTAATTCTGACATTCTTTACCCAACTGATATTTTTTGACATCAATGATTTTAGCACCATTTATATTGCTGTAGTTTTTTCATGTATCATGGCAGGAACCTCACCAGAAGTTCTTGCAGGATTTCTTGGCTCTTTTAAAAGCAAGATATTGGATATTCTAAATATTGAATCTGTTATTAATGATCCTATTACTCTAGTGATACCCTTAATAATTTTTAATATATATACCGGAGCTTTAGCTACAAACAGTATAATAAACTCATTTTTAATTCAAATAGGTCTAGGATTACTAATAGGAATTATTGTTGGTTTTATAGCTTTTAATTTGCTCAATTTAATTTATTCAAATGAAGATAATATTAGCCCACTAATATTAGTAGCCTTGGCATTAGGGATTTTTGTTTTAACCGAAGCTTTAAACGGTGATGGGATATTAGCCGTCACTAGTTTGGCAATTATGTTTGCAAATGCACCTATCCGTGAAAAATTTGAACTTCAAAAATTTAGTACTTTATTTGCCAACTTCCTAAGGGTTGTATTATTTATCCTTTTAGGACTTTTAATAAAAATAAATTTTGATTTAAAATTTTTCATTGACTCTTTTGCTTTATTCTTGATTTTGTTAGCCGTAAGATTTTTATCAGTCCAAATCTCAACTTCAAAGTCCGGTTTTACCTTCAAAGAAAAAGTATTTATGACCTTAAATGTCCCTAAAGGCATAACAACGGCAATTTTACTTTTAATATTAGGACAATTATTTTTAGCAGAGGAATTAATTCTTAAATTAGGTTTGATGTTTATCATTTATAGCATAATTATTGGTTCTATTTCTTTAAAATTAATTAAACCTGCTCAAATAATTAAATCCCATGGTTTAGAATCCTTAAAAATAAGCCCCTTGAAATGAATTCCACTATCAATTTTCATTCACTAACCATAGAAGAATCATTTAGAATTTTAAAATCCTCACCAAGCGGACTATCAGGAGAAGATTCCCGATCGAGACTTAATAAATATGGACTAAACATACTTCAAGAGAAAAAGAAAATATCTAAATTTTCCATCTTATTCAATCAATTTAGGAGTTTTCTTATTTTATTATTAATAATTGCTACTATTATTTCCTTAATCCTTGGAGAATTCCTAGATGCTTTGGTTATTTTCATTGTAATTTTGATTAATGCATTACTTGGATTCCTTCAAGAGTATAAAGCTGAAAAATCAATTGAAGCACTTAAAAAACTTACTAACCCAACCTCGATTGTGCTCAGAGGAAATAAAGAAGTAAAAATTCAATCATCTAACCTAGTACCAGGAGATATTCTGATCCTTTCCACTGGAGATAAAATACCTGCAGATTGTCGCCTAATAGAAGTATATTCTTTATCCACTCAAGAGGCAAGTTTAACTGGCGAAAGTACACCTGTCTCTAAGAAATTAGAACCACTAAGCGAAAAAACCGCAATTGCGAATCAGAATAACAGTATTTTCGCGGGTACAATTATTATCAATGGAAGGGGAAAGGCAATTGTTTACTCAACTGCTATGAATACTCAAATAGGTAAAATAGCTAAATTAGTTGATGATGTTGTAGATGATTCAACTCCTCTTCAAAAAAAATTAAAAAAACTTGGAGAAGTTATAGGTATTTTATCAATTGCTACTTGTGCTATTGTTTTTATTCTTCTTATATTAACCACTCAAAATATTATTACTTCTTTAATTGTTGCAATCAGTTTAGCTGTAGCTGCCGTGCCAGAAGGTTTACCTGCGGTAGTTACAATATCTCTTGCATTGGGTGTTCAAAGAATGGTGAAAAAAAATTCTTTGATTAGAAGATTACCAGCTGTAGAAACATTAGGAAACACTTCAGTTATTGCGTCTGATAAGACTGGAACAATAACAAAAAATGAAATGATGGTAAAGCAAATCTATGTAGATAAAAAAATCATAAATATTACAGGTTCAGGTTATGAACCATTTGGAAGTTTCTTATATCAAAATAGGCATTTTAAATCATCTTCTTTAGATCTAGTTCTCAAAATTGGGCTTCTTTGTAATACAGCAACACTAAATTTTGATAAAAAATATACAATTTTTGGTGATCCTACTGAAGGTGCCCTAATAGTAAGCGCGGAAAAATATGGAATTAAAAAAGGTAATCTAGAAAAAATTTACCCTAAACTTGATGAAATCCCATTTGATTCAGAAAAAAAGAGAATGGTTACTATAAATCAAGGGATTAATTCAAAAATAGCATTTATGAAAGGAGCTCCAGATGTAATAATTAAGTTTTGCACATCCATAAATGAAAATGGTAAAACAAGGAAATTACAGCAAGAGGATATTAAAAATATTTTAAATATCAATGAACAAATGGCGCGAGATGCTCTTCGTGTTCTCGGGTTTGCATATCGTGATTTTAAGAATAAATATCAAGAAAATAATTTTGTATTTGTAGGTTTACAAGGTATGATTGATCCACCAAGACCTGGGGTAGAACAACAAATTATAAAATGTAAACAAGCGAATATTAAGGTCGTAATGATAACAGGGGACCATAAAGATACAGCATGTGCCATAGCCAAACAAATTGGTTTAAACCTAAATGCAATTACAGGTGAAGAATTAGATAAACTTAATGATGAAGAACTCACTAAAATAATTTATAATTATGACATCTTTGCTAGAGTTAATCCAGAACACAAAATTAAAATTGTAACAGCATTTCAAAAGAGGGGGAATATAGTAGCTGTTACTGGAGATGGTGTCAATGATGCCCCAGCTCTCAAAAAAGCAGATATAGGTATCGCAATGGGTATTACAGGAACAGATGTTGCAAAAGAAGCAAGTGATATGATATTATTAGATGACAACTTTAATAGTGTTGTGGCAGCAGTAGAAGAAGGCCGAGGAATATATGATAATATCCAAAAATTTGTTAATTATTTACTATCAAGTAATATAGCTGAAGTATTAATAATTACTCTTGCATTAATTATAGGTTTACCCTTACCACTTATAGCAATTCAAATCTTATTTTTAAATCTTTTAACAGATAGTCTTCCAGCAGTAGCACTTGGAATAGACCCTCCATCAAAGAATATTATGCTTAGAAAACCCAAGAAACAAGGTGATCAGATTATTGACAAGAAACTAGCAGTTAATTTAATAATATCTGCTTTGATAATCACAGTGATAACTCTACTCATATATAATCAATATAATATCACAAATATAGAAAAGGCTCAAACAATGGCCTTTACTTCATTGGTGGTTTTTGAATTTTCCAGATTGTTTAGTATCAGATCTGAATTTAAAATCCCGTGGAAATCAAGTTATTGGGTCTATCTAGCTGTCAGTTTTGCATTTATTTTGCAACTAATTATAATTTATACGCCACTAAATATATATCTTAAGACAATCCCCCTTGATTTAATTGATTGGTTAATTATCTCCTCTAGTGCTGTTTTTATTTATGGTATCGGAAGATTAGTTAATAAAATAATAAACTTAGTTTATAATTAGTTTAATTTTTGGTGTGGGGGGAAAAGAGGTGTTATTGAGGAGAAATTAGAACGAAACCCCCCATCTCACCATAAGAAAAATAAACTAATTACCCCAATTTATTTAATATCATCCTTTTTATTTAAATTTTATTTATCACTCTCAAAATAATACATACGTTTCTTAAATCCTTTGAATTTGAGCTCAAAAACCAATTTTACTTGCTTGTAATTCTTTTCCTTCGCAAATACCATTCACGAAAAAATTGGTTTTGACCCAGATAAGTTGCTATTAGAGGCATACTTTCAAATTCACCTCGTAATACATCATCGCTTGGCATTTCCTTTATTTTTTGTTCTATGAAATCTATTTTTTCATATCTAGTCTCAAAAAGTTCGATTTGATTATTTTTATCTGATAAAAGGTTAATTGGTATCTTACCAATAGCTACTTCACTACATAAATAGGCCATTTGAGTAATAATTTCTAAATCCCTCTTATCCATTGATTTAATTTTGTTTACTGCATTATTATAAACTCTATAACAAGCGCAATATAATTCAGGATCAGATACCAACATCAAAGGAATATTATTTAACGTATTATATGATAAGGAAATTAGGTCTCTCCTTGAATTTCTGTCTTGAGGTACAGAATCAAATATCTTGGTAGTTAAATATGCTCTTATTAAACTTTTAGCTGGACTATTTTCAGTGGGCATATAATTATATATTTATTAAGTTTATAAATATTTCTATTTTCTTTATCATATAGTAGTAACAGCAAAAACACATAAAATATTTAAGTCTCTTCAATGACATAATGCAATGAAAAAAATTACAATTAGTTTAGTTGAAAGATATTGCAGTATTACTAAAGAGGCATTAGAAAAGGTTAAAATAAATACTTATGATAAGAATAGCATAAAAATGGCTGAAGAATTACTAAAATTGTCACGATGCTATTTTGAAGATTCCGAATATTTCCTCAAAAAAGGTGACCTTGTTGATGCTTTTGCGGCAATTAACTATGCCCATGCATTCTTAGACTGTGGAGCATTGCTTAAATTATTTGATGTATCAGACAACCGTTTATTTATGGTGGATAAAGAGTGATTTACGTCATTTCATTAGGAGGTTCTGTAATAATCAAGGATAAAATAAATATAGATTTCCTGACAAAATTCAGTAAATTAATTAAAAAATATTCACATCGAAACAAATTTGTAATAGTCACTGGTGGAGGCTCTACAGCTAGAAAGTATATGTCCTCCTTAACTAATTTTCATTTGGATAGGCAAAAAATTGGTTTAATTGGAATTGCTGTAACCCAATTAAATGCAAATTTACTTAAATCTATTATGAAGATAAACTCCAAAATTAACTCTATTAAAGATATAAGAAATTTATTGAAGAAACAATCTATTGTTATAACTGGTGCATTTAAGTATCTCCCAAATGCAACCTCAGATGGGAATTGTGCTCAACTTGCTCATTATATAAAAGCAGATTTATTTATTAATATTACAAATGTTAAAGGTCTATTTGATAAAGATCCAAGAAGTCACCAAAATGCTAAACTTCTTAAGAAAATAACATATGACAAATTTAATTTATTAATGCATAAAATAAAATTTTCATACGGTCAACATTTTATATTAGACCAAACAGCATCTAAATTAATAAAAAAACATAAAATAAAAACTATAATTATTGGGGAAAAACTAACAAATCTTGAAAAAGTATTTCAAAGTAAATCTTTTGTCGGTACCACAATTAATTAATAAAGCAATTCTTATGAATAAGATAATAATCGTTACCGGAACTCCTGGTACAGGCAAAACAGTTTTAGCTAAAAAACTTGCAAATTTACTAAACTTTACTTACATAGATATTAATCTAATTATTAAGTCAAAGAAACTGAATTTAAACTACGATAAAAAAAGATCAACTTATGTAATAAATATAAATAAACTTAATAGAATTTTGATAGACCTGATCAAAAACTCTAATAGAAGTTTAATTATTGATTCTCATTTATCACATTGTTTACCAAATAAATTAGTAAATTTATGTATTGTAACTAAATGTAATTTAAAAGTTTTAGTTAAGAGACTAAAAAAACGAAAATATAATTTCAATAAAATAAGAGAAAACATGGATTCTGAGATATTTGATATTTGTTTAAATGAAGCTGTAGAAGATAAACACAATGTTATGATTATAGATACCGCTAAGCGAATAGATTATAAAAAAATTATTAGAAAGATTCACTGACCAAATCGTCTCTCTCTTTTTCCATATTCGTTAATAGCTAAAATTAAATCATTTTTCTCAAATTCAGGCCACAATTTATCAAAGAATACATACTCAGCATAGCTTCCTTGCCATAATAAAAAGCCGCTCATCCTTTTTTCTCCACCAGTTCTAATGATCAAGTCTGGTTCACTAGTTAAATAAAGATTTTTATTGAACACTTGTTCATTTAGTTCATCTATTTTTAATTTTCCATTTTTAATATCAACGCCTAATTTTTTTACAGCATCAATGATTTCAGCTCTTCCAGAATAGGCCATTGCAATATTTACTTTATATTTGTTATATTTCTTAGTTTTTTCCATAAGCCTATACATAGATTCTTGGAGTTCTTTAGGAAACATCCAAATTCTACCAATAAAAGTAACCTTAATTTCATTTTTCTTTATTCTTGGATCTTCCTCAAACTTTGCAATTGAATCTTTAAATAAATTCATCAAGAAACTAAATTCTTCTTTAGGTCTGCTAAAATTTTCAAGTGAAAATGCGTATAATGTTAATTCTTTAATTCCCAATTCTTCACACCATGTAACTAACTTTTCAACCTTTTTAGACCCCCATTCGTGCCCTTTCCAGGGTTTCAACATTAATCTCTTAGCGAATCTTCTATTTCCATCTAAAATAATCCCGATATGCCTTGGAACCTTACTTTTTATCATATAAATTTCCAATTATAAACACAATAATATTCTTAAAAATCTTTCTAAATCGCCCTTTCACTAAAATTTATTCTTTTACCACTGTTTATATACTCTACTTCTATTGTTGTTAAGCATTTATTCAGTATATAAACCTTTCTTTTTGTTACTACTTTTTAGCAATTAATAGTCTATTTACTATGCTGTTTTACAACTCCAGAATATTCAAATACAGCTTTACTATACTTTATTTATTTCCTACAAAAATATAAGTTTATCGAATATAAAATAGTATAGTTAGAAAAATTAATTATTAATCAATAGTAACAAATAGAAACATTTATATACAAGTTAATTACTCAAAAGTCGTAGCAATTTTATGGTGTTAAAAATATGAAGTTTACTAATAAAGCATTAAGATATATTTCAGCTGGACTTGCAGCCACAACTTTAAACTTATCTGCAGGACCTGCAATCTCTGAAACATTAAAATACAAACCAAGAGGCCCAAAAATTCATGTCTCCAATAGAGATCAAAAAGAAGAAAATTTAGGAAATCCTATTGATCCAGTAATTGTTGGCTGGTCAAATATGTACTTTTTTCCTTTACAAGCAGATACAAGTTATGCTTCAATAGACACAACCTCAATAGATTATACTAATTTAATACCAACTCAACCAAAGCAACCAGAATCAACAAAACAAGTTACAGCACCTACAAACAGATGGTATATCGCCAATGATAATCCCCTATATACTGCTAGACATACAAAAACTTTAATGACTCCACTTCAATTTAGCAGAAATATAGTTCCTAATGATGTATTAAATATAGATAATTACTATTTATTCAATTCAAATCCTGATTCATCAGAAGTTATAGATTGTGCTGATACGATAAGATTAAATGAACTTGGAATAAGAGTTGGGATTAGAGAAGTACCAAATGCAGCAAGTTTACTAGACAGAATTTCCCAATACTTTAATAAAACTGGAGACAAACAAGCTGCAGCAAATTATCATGGATTGTCTTTAGATGTATCAAAGAATCCTAATTTAAAGGGATATGTTGTTTGGGCTAATGATAAAGATAACAAATACTGTCAAAGTCTTCCATTTTTAGTGGACTTAAGTCTAGAAGAAAGAGTAGCTCAACCAGACCCAGTATTTATACCAAGTCCTAAAGACACAGTGGCAGTCACAGAATATCAAATTAGACCTGAAGTAAAAGAAGCAGTTATTCCTAAGATAAAGAAACCTAGTAAGAAAAAATGTATAATTATTGGGGCTTTGGTGGGTATTGGCACATATACTTTAATTGAATTATTAACTGAAGATAAAGAAGAGTCAAAACCACAATTACCCGATGGTTGGGGTCATAATAGGGATGATCCTCATAACGGAGTAGAAAATCCATAAACTAATTATTAGGAGTTATTAAAATGAAATTACCAAAAATATTAACAATTTTTATTGCCTTATTTATATTCTTTAATATATATATTACAGTAGCTATTGCAGGAAATATTGAAAACAACTTTTTTTACGAAACTACAACAAATCAACCCTTAAATAATGTTAGAGCATTAGTCTATAAATGCACTGATGATAATTGTAGTAATGTTGATTTAACTCCAGGTAGGTTTGAGAAGAACTCAGGAGCCACAAATAAAATAAGTATTGAATTTCTAGGAACAAGTAATCCAACAAGATATGCAGAATACTTTTATAGAACAGGTTATTTACCATTAGAAACTACTGTTGAAGATTGGGGTACAGGTCATGAATTTAATTATGATAACAGTTTTAATAAATTAAATTACTGTAGCAGTGCTATTGATAGTTTTTATGTAATTAATGAAGTTAACCCTAATGAACCAATTCAAATAGATGTTCAAACAAGTTTAGGTGCAAATACATCAAGTGCATTTTCAAGACCAAATATAAGACCTTTTTATATTCCACCGGATCAGAACATTAGGGATGAATTTTACTCAGCCAAAACCAATGTAAACGTAAAAATACTTAATAGAGATAATAGAGTTGTTTTTGAAGACGAAGAATTATTAAACCTTTACTTAGATACAAAAAAATCAGTAAGATTTACTTGGACTCCAACCACTCCTGGAAGATACAGGGCACAATTAACTACAACAGTTATAGATGACCAATGTAACCAAGATAATGACATCCCGCAACAAGCTGTAAAAGTATTTAAAGTCCTAGAAAACTTACCAATATTAAGTTGTTACACTCAACTAAATGAATTAGATTTTAGTGATCTTCATCCAATTGAAAATCAGCCTATTAAAATATTTGTTAAGAAAATCACTAATTTTATAGAAAATGATTTGAAAACTCCAGTAGCCACAGAATCTAGATTAAGAATTACTAAAGAAGGAACTTTAGTTTTTGAGCAAACTAAATTTATACCCCAAAACTCAAATCCAAATGACTTTATTAAATATGATTTTGATTGGAATACATTGAGCAAAGGCCTTTACAATATTATAGTTGATGCAGAAGCAGAAGACCCAAGATGTAGTAATATAGAAAATACTCCTGATCACATAGAAACAACTTTATTAGTTAGAGAAGGGCAACAACCACCTATATTTAACTTAAACATAGAAGAAATTAATGATCAAGAAGTTATTGAAAATTCTGAAGTTAGATTTACTTTAATTGTCCAATATAATGGAAATAGCAATCTAATTTACAATGTTGAAGGTATGCCAAATGGGGCTAGAATAGAAAATAACATATTTACCTGGACCCCAGATTATGAAACAGTGGACCATAACATAATTAATCAATTAATGGATCGGATTGGAATTCAACTTAAAAAGGAATTTATTCTTGAATTTAATGTAACTGATGGAATTCTAAATGATTCTGAAAAAGTAAAAATAACTGTTATAGATAAAAATAGAAATCCCGTGATAACAGATATTCAAAATGTTGAAGTCCTCGAGGGAGATATTATTAATTTAAATAAAAAAATAAGTGTATCAGATCCAGATAATGACGACATCTCTTTAACATTTACTAGGCCAATTGAAAATAATGGAATTTGGCATACCAAATTAGGCGATGCAGGTTTATATAATATTACTATAACAGCAAAGGATTCATTAAACGGATCTGCTCAAGGTATATTAAGAATCTTAGTTAAAGCATCGAATAATGAGAATCAGGCTCCATATTTCAAGGACTTAAGCGATAAGAAAGTAAAAGCTGGTAATGTTTTAACCTTTAAAGTTCAAGCAGAGGATCCAGAAAACGACCAGCTTGAATTTACCAGTAATATAGACCCAAAGGCAATTGGTGCTTCTTTTGATCGAAATAATCAAATTTTCTACTGGAATACTAGGGAAGGGCAAACTGGAGAGTACTTAGTCGAATTTATTGTCTCTGATAAATTACACCTAACTAAAAAGGTTATAAAAATCGTAGTATACAGTGATGAAAGTAAAGTAGACAATGGAGATTCCACTAGCCATAAATTTTCAATATCTAGCTTATACATAGATAATATTAATACTGAACCAGGGCAATCCATGCAAGTATTAACAAGAATCAAAAATAATGGTACTACTGATGAGAGGATAACGGTTAGGGTTGAAATAAAAGAACTAGGAATAAGAGAAATCAGAACAGTTACGATTTCTGAAAAATCAGGTAAACTTCTAATCTTTGATTTAGAAATTCCTAATGATTCACTAAGTGGTAATTACATTGTTGAAGCACGTGCCTATAATAGATTTTGGCATAGTATCAAACATACATCAATTGAAGTAATATAATGGTATTTTAATTATTACCACCAAAAGGTTTAAATACTAGTATTAACTCAATAATAACAACATAATTTCCATATATATGGGGGGTAAAAAAATGAAGCAAATCTTTAGTTTATTTTGTGCTTTTGTTGTGGTATTTGCACTGTTCAATACTGGAGTAGCATTTGCTGTAAATCCAACTGACGGTTACAGAATTAACCGTGTTGAAGTAAATGATATAACAGTTTTTGAAAACGGCGTACCAACCAGTAGCACTGTTAAGGTAGAGAGAGGAGAAACCTCAATTATTGAAGTAGTTATTGAAGGTAATCCAAATCTACAAGAAGAAATTGATGACGTAAGAGTTGAAGCTGAAATCTTTGGATATGAACACGGTGAAATTGAAGATACTTCGGATATCTTTACAATTGAGCCAGGAGTTACTTACAGAGAGGTTCTTAGATTAGAAATCCCAAATGACATTGAACCAAGCAGCACTGATTATTCATTAAGAATAAGAATAAGTGACAGAGATAATAGTATTTCCGAAAGATTCACATTAAGAATCAAAGAAATAAGACACTTTGTAAACATCCTAGATGTAATATTCAATCCAGGTCTTAAAGTTGATGCTGGATCTAACCTTTTCTCAGTACTTAGAATTGAGAACCTAGGCGAAAAGAAAGAAGAAGACATAAAAGTTACAATGAGTATTCCAGAGCTTGGATTAAGTAATAGTGTCTTTGTTGATGAATTAGTATCTGACGAAGAAGACTTAAGTGATGATGATGAAGAAACTTCAGTGTCCACAGATGAGTTATTGCTTAGAATTCCAAAAAATGCAAAAGGAGAATACGAGCTTAAGTTGTCTGTTGATTACAATAGAGGTAATACAGTTGAAGAAAAACTTTATACCTTGGTTGTTGTACCAACTGAAGCAGATGTTCCAACCGATGGAACCAAGCCAGATACAGTATCATCTGTTGTCACAATAGATACTACAAGACAAGACATTGAGCAAGGTAAAGGCATAGTCTATAAGTTTATGTTCGCAAACCTTGGTGAAAGTAGTAAAACCTATTCTTTAGAAGTATCAAATGTTGATCAATTTGGTACCTACAGAGTAGATCCTCAAGCAGTTACAGTAACTAAAGACCAAACTGGTGAATTAGCTTTATTCGTAGCTGCAGATGAAGATGCTGAACCAGGTATAAACACATTCAACGTTAAAGTACTTGAAGGTGGTAAAGTTATCAAACAAGTATCTTTGACTGCAAATGTAAAAGAAGGAACTGTTTCAAGTGATCCTTGGGCTAATGTTAGAACAGGATTAGAAGTTGGATTCTTCATACTTTTAATAATCCTTGTAATTCTTGGATTAGTAATAGCAGCAAGAAGAATCGGCAGAAAAGATGAAATAGAAGAACCTTCAAACGGACAAAGTTACTACTAAACCTTTTTCAATTTTTTCTTTTTTATTTCTCTTTTTTTCTTTATAACAAATAATAATAATTGAATATTAATACTATTAGTTAAATTTAAATATCCTTGATGTTTTCAATTCCTATGCAAAGAGGGGATACAGTTTCTGGACCACTTCAATTCATGATCATCGGTATTATAATATATATAATATTAATATTTTTTGTAATCCCATTTTCCTATGCGGGTACATTTAAAGTGGATATGGGTAATTTCTATAACCTCACTGTTTTACTTTACAGCTTTTTTATATCCCTTTTTGTAAATGTAATTTTATTTGGTTCCAATAAAAAAAGAAAATGGTTTTTTGAATAGTTTTGGTTTTTTATTATATTTCTAAACTATTCCTTTGATAGTATATACTTTAAAGTATAATAATTTATTTAAATAAAACACGTCATTAAAAGGTGACTATAAAATGATCTCAAAAAGCAGTGATAAAATTTGGTTTTTATTATTAATAACCCTAATTATATTACCAATTCAAGGCAATGCAGCAACTAATTATAAATTGTTTACTGGAGAATCCAAAGAAACATGCCCAGGAACCACTAATCTAATCATTGATAGAATTGAAAATATTGGAAATCAACCCCTTTCTCTAACTATTTCTCCTAGTGGTAGTGCTTCTGGTTTTGTAACTGTCATTCCAAATGGAATGATCTTAGATCCAGGAAAGTCAAAATCTATTTATTCATATATTACCCCAAGAACAACAACTAAAACAGGTATATATTCATTACTTGTGAATTTAGCTAGTCAAGGAGATGCTGATAGTATTGAACATAGAATCATCGTAAAAAATTGTAACGATTTTGAGATTGTTGCCTTGAAAGATTCAATTGAAATTTGTCCATCTGATAGTAATCAGGTAAGATTTCAATTAGAAAACCTCGGGCAATTTGATGACACATATAGTTTGAGTATTGAAGGCGAGGCAAAAGATTGGATTACATTAAATTCCAATTTCCTCGCAATAGAATCAGGTGAAAAAAAATCTATAACTGCTTTTATAAAAGCACCAAGTTCTGCAGAGGGTAAATATTTCTTTTCTATTAATGCTAAAAGCCAATCTACAAGCATAGTTAAATCAGTTGAAGCAAATGTTGTAATTAACCCATGCTATTCTTTTAAAATAAATACAGATAAAAATTTTGTAAATATGTGTGAACATACTCTAGACGCATTTGAAATAAAACTAAAAAATATCGGAAGCACAGAGAATTCATACAAAATGAAGACAGAAGGTCCATTATGGGCAAACTTAAACAAAAATACAGTCACGCTAGATAAAGGGGAAGAAACAACCCTTAAGATTTTACTCAATCCCGATTATTTGGTGCAAGGGAGCTACAAAATAGACTTGTCTATTGCTACAATAAAAGGAGACTTAGAAGGCATTACATCATTTAATGTCAATGTTAATAAATGCCATGATGTAGCATTGATTATAGAAAGAGATAAGGATATAATATGCAGTTCTATTAACAATGATTACAATGTTATTATTAAAAATACAGGTACAGTTGAAAAGGATTTTATATTGAAAATTGATGGGCCAAATTGGGCAGTTCTTGATGACAATCAAATTAGGATAGAACCAGATGAACAAAGAAACATTGATTTAGAAATTAGACCAAGTTCAAGTGTTCCATCAGGAGATTATAAAATAAAAATTATTGCTGAGGCTTTTGATTCAAGTAAGGTTAAAGCTGAAGATGAATTAAATATTCAAGTTGTGTCTAGAGAAGAGTGTTTCAAACCAAATGTGAATATTCAAAAAGATAACATTAATGTAAATTTTGACTCCAGT